>Ga0209503_10000099_pt1 | contig 58655 bp, 43 predicted proteins | sample SouAtlMetagenome_2_FD_187448 | JGI IMG/M metagenome (GOLD analysis project Ga0209503, IMG submission 187448) | Marine eukaryotic phytoplankton communities from Atlantic Ocean - South Atlantic ANT15 Metagenome (SPAdes) (version 2) | ecosystem: Environmental > Aquatic > Marine > Oceanic | place...
GATGGATGTTTGATGCTGCAAGCTCCTTCAACCAACCTCTAAACAACTGGAACGTGTCCAATGTGACGTCCATGGATCATATGTTTGATGGAGCAACCTCCTTCAACCAGCGGCTTCCTCTAAAGCTCAGGCCCTTGCTTGAAGGAAATGAAAATGCAGACGCCATGGATACGACAGAAGATGCAAACAACGACCAGCATAATCTTGCAGGAGGTGCCATAACTGAAAACGAGGCTCAACAAATAGCTGAAGCGGTACCAAATGATATTTTAAGGACTTATGTTCTTCCCGTCGTAAGATATCCGTTGACAGACAACGTCATTCACAGAGCGGTTGAACGTTACTTTTCACCTGATCTAAGAAGAAAAAATAGCGTTCTTCAAAGATTTGGTAAAATCGAAAATTGGGACGTGTCTCTCGTCACGAATATGTCGAACCTGTTTGAAAACAGGAGGTCTTTTAACCAGCCGCTCAACAATTGGAACGTGTCTCGTGTTACAAATATGGACAGTATGTTTGCAAATGCAAGATCCTTTAACCAGCCGCTCAACAATTGGATTGTGTCCAATGTGACAAATATGGCAACTATGTTTATGGGCGCAATCTCATTCAACCAGCCGCTCAACAATTGGAACGGGAAACTGTCAAATGTGACGGATATGAGAGGTATGTTTTCACACGCAGAATCTTTCAACCAGCCGCTTGACGACTGGGTTGTGTCCAATGTGACGAATATGAGATTTATGTTTTCAAATGCAGCCTCTTTCAACCAGCCCCTCAACGATTGGAACGTGTCCAATGTAACAGATATGTGTAATATGTTTGCAAACGCACACTCCTTCAACAAGCCGCTCAATAATTGGAACGTGTCCAATGTGACGCTTATGGAAGCTATGTTTAATTACGCAATAAATTTTAACCAGCCTCTCAATAATTGGGACGTCTCGAATGTTAGGCATATGGCTAGTATGTTTCAAGACGCAAGGTCCTTCGACCAGCCGCTAAATAACTGGAACGGGAAACTGTCCAATGTGAGATATATGGAAGCTATGTTTGGCAGGGCAATAAGATTCAACCAGCCGCTCAACAACTGGGACGTGTCCAACGTGAGGCATATACACTTGATGTTTTTAGACGCAACATCCTTCAATCAGCCCCTCGACGAATGGGACGTGTCCAAAGTGACGGATATGTACGGTATGTTTAAAGGCGCAACCTCTTTCAACCAGCCGCTCAACGATTGGGACGTGTCCAACGTAAAAATTATGACTCAGATGTTTATGGGCGCAACATCTTTCAACCAGCCGCTCAACAACTGGGACGTGTCCAAAGTGACGGATATGAAGTGGATGTTTACGGGCGCAACCTCTTTCAACCAGCCGCGCAACAATATGTTTCGTATTAACGATCCCACCTCCGAAGACGGTATATTCTACTACGACGCGTACGGTGGGGTAGATCCACCAATTACCGGGGGCGTTATATCTGAAGAGCAAACTCGTGAAAATTATGACTCGGACAATTCCCAGTCCGTGGCTTCCCTTTCTGGGGGAGTCATCACTGAAGAACAGGCTAAACAAATAGCTGAAGCGATGCCAAATGATATTTTAAGGACTTATGTTCTTCCCGTCGTAAGATATCCCTTGACAGACAACGTCATTCACAGAGCGGTTGAACGTTATTTCTCACGGGATCCAAGACGAAAAAATAGCGTTCTTCAGAGATTTGGCGAAATTGAAAATTGGGACGTGTCTCGCGTCACGAATATGTCGAACCTGTTTGTTGAAAAGAGGTCTTTTAACAAGCCGCTCAACAATTGGAACGTGTCTCGTGTCACAAATATGGAAATGATGTTTAACAATGCCAGATCCTTCAACCAGCCTCTAGATAATTGGGACGTGTCTAATGTTACTAATATGAAATTTATGTTTTTCAGCGCACACTCATTCAATCAGCTACTTGATGATTGGACTGTGTCCAACGTAACAGATATGGAAGGTATGTTTTTGCACGCAAATTTATTTAACCAGCCGCTCAACAATTGGACTGTGTCCAACGTGACGAATATGGCTCGTATGTTTGAAGACGCAAGGTCCTTCAACCAACCGCTAAATAATTGGACTGTGTCCAACGTGACGAATATGAATTGTATGTTTCGAGGCGCAGACCTTGTTTTATCCTTTAACCAACCTCTCAATAATTGGGATGTGTCCAACGTGACAAATATGGCTGGTATGTTCGGAAACGCACGATCTTTTAACCAGCCGCTTGACGACTGGGTTGTGTCCAATGTGACAAATATGGCTGCTATGTTTTCCAGGGCAATATCTTTCAACCAGCCCCTCAGCGATTGGAACGTGTCCAATGTGACGAGAATGGGTAGTATGTTAGCAGACGCAAGGTCTTTCAACCAGCCCCTCAACGATTGGGACGTGTCTAATGTGAAAAGCTTAAGCTTTATGTTTATGGGGGCAATAAATTTTAACCAGCCTCTCAATAATTGGGACGTCTCGAATGTTAGGGATATGGCTCGTATGTTTCAAGACGCAAGGTCCTTCGACCAGCCGCTAAATAACTGGAACGGGAAACTGTCCAACGTGAGAGATATGGAAGGTATGTTTTCCGGGGCAATATCATTCAACCAGCCGCTCAACAATTGGAACGTTTCCAACGTCACAAATATGTACGCTATGTTTACGGGCGCAACCTCTTTCAACCAGCCGCTCAATAATTGGGACGTGTCCAACGTGACGAGTATGAGCTATATGTTTATGGACGCAAGGTCTTTCAACCAGCCGCTCAACAATTGGAACGTTTCGAATGAGACGTATACGACAGCTATGCTTCAAGGCGCAACCTCTTTCAAACAGCCGCGCAACATATTGATGTTTAGTGGAGGCGTCATAAACGAAGAGCAAGCTAAAGAAATAGCTGAAGCGATGCCGCACGATGTCCTAAAGACTTATGTTCTTCCCGTAATAAGATATCCGTTGACAGACAACGTCATTCACAGAGCCGTTGAACGTTACCTTTCAAGAAATCCATTACGTAGAAACAGCGTTCTTCAGCGATATGGCAAAATCGAAAATTGGGACGTGTCTCGCGTCACGGATATGGGACAATTGTTTTGGATGGTAAAAAGATCTTTTAACCAGCCACTCAACAATTGGGACGTGTCCAATGTGACAAATATGAGAAGTATGTTTAGTGGCGCGCGATCGTTCAACCAGCCGCTCAACAATTGGGACGTGTCCAAAGTGACGGATATGGAAGGTATGTTTAATGAAGCAACCTCCTTCAACCAGCCGCTTGATGATTGGAACGTTTCAAATGTGAAGAATATGGCTCGTATGTTTCAAGACGCAAGGTACTTCGACCAGCCGCTAAATAACTGGAACGGGAAACTGTCCAATGTGACAAATATGAGAAGTATGTTTTCCAGGGCAATATCATTCAACCAGCCGCTCAACAATTGGAACGTTTCCAACGTCACACATATGTACGCTATGTTTGTAGGAGCACGGTCCTTTAATCAGCCGCTCAATAATTGGGACGTGTCAAATGTGACGAATATGAATGCTATGTTTCAAAACGCAACCTCCTTCAACCAGCCGCTCAACAATTGGGACGTGTCCAAAGTGAGACAAATGAAAACAATGTTTTATCGCGCAAGATCTTTCAACCAGCCGCTCGATGATTGGGACGGGAAACTGTCCAAGGTTACGACTATGAGATGGATGTTTAATGACGCAAGATCTTTCAACCAGCCGCTCAACAATTGGAACGTGTCCAACGTAACAAATATGAGTGGTATGTTTTATGGCGCAAGGTCTTTCAACCAGCCGCTCACTGACTGGGACGTGTCCAACGTGACGGATATGAGCTATATGTTTACGGACGCAAGGTCTTTCAACCAGCCGCTTAACAATTGGAACGTGTCCAATGTAACAGATATGAGTCATATGTTTTATAGCGCAGAATCCTTCGACCAGCCGCTCACTGACTGGGACGTGTCCAATGTGACGGATATGAAAAAAATGTTTTTACACGCGCTTGCATTCGCCGGACGCACCGCTAGGTACGCACCTTGGTATTTTGACCAGGACCAGTCGGTCGATTCCCAGTCCGTCGATTCGATATCTGGAGGTGCTATAACTGAAGAGCAAGCTAAAGAAATAGCTGAAGCGATGCCAAATGATATTTTAAGGACTTATGTTCTGCCTACCGTAAGATATCCCTTGACAGACAACGTCATTCACAGAGCCGTTGAACGTTACCTTTCACCTGATCCAAGACAAAAAAATAGCGTTCTTCAGAGATTTGGCGAAATTGAAAATTGGGACGTGTCTCGCGTCACGGATATGAGGCGATTGTTTTTGGACAGAAGTTATTTTAACCAGCCGCTCAACGATTGGGATGTGTCAAACGTGACGAATATGGAAGGTATGTTTTCGGACGCAGAATCCTTCAACCAGCCACTCAACAATTGGAACGTGGCAAACGTGACGAGTACTTATTCTCTGTTTTCCGGGGCAACATCCTTCAATCAGCCGCTCAACAATTGGAACGTGTCAAATGTGACGAATATGAATTCTATGTTTCAAAACGCAACCTCCTTCAACCAGTCGCTCAACAAGTGGGACGTGTCCAACGTTAGGGATATGAATCATGTGTTTTTAAATGCAGATGCCTTCAACCAGCCGCTCAACAATTGGAACGTGTCAAAAGTGACGGATATGGAAATGATGTTTTCGCACGCAACTTCCTTTAACCAGCCGCTCAACGATTGGAACGTGGCAAACGTGACGAGTACTTATTTTATGTTTGAGGGCGCAAGATCGTTCAACCAGCCGCTCAACAATTGGAACGTGTCCAATGTGAAGTTTATGGTGTATATGTTTTCAGACGCAATCTCGTTCAACCAGCCGCTCAACGATTGGAACGTTTCAAATGTGAAGACTATGGACAGTATGTTTAACGGCGCACGATCCTTCAACCAGCCGCTCAACAATTGGGACGTGTCCGAAGTGGAGGATATGACAGATATGTTTCGATACGCAACCTCTTTCAACCAGCCGCTCAACAACTGGGACGTGTCCAACGTAAAAAATATGCAATATATGTTTGCAGGCGACGCTCTGCGGCCGGAACCAGAAGTACCACACGACGCTTTCGCTTTCGCTTTCGCACATGCTTTCGCACATGCTTTCAACCAGCCGCTCAACGATTGGGACGTGTCCAATGTGAGGACTATGGTAGGTATGTTTGCAGGCGCAATCTCTTTCAACCAGCCGCTCAACAACTGGGACGTGTCCAATGTCGACAATATGGGTGGTATGTTTGCAGGCGCAAGCTCCTTTAACCAGCCGCTCAACGATTGGAACGTGTCCAATGTCGAGAATATGGGCGCTATGTTTGCATACGCAGAGTCCTTCAACCAGCCGCTTAACAACTGGGACGTGTCCACAGTGCTTCATATGGAATATATGTTTAAAAAAGCAAGGTCCTTTAACCAGCCGCTCGACAATTGGGACGCGTCCAAAGTAATTAATACGGGAGATATGTTTGCAGGTACAAGCCTAGAACCCGAAAGGCGGCGACTCTTTTTCAGACGGCGAGCCATGCGGCGCGCTGGATTTTGGGCCGCGCGGGACGCGCGGATAGCGGAAAATGGGGGCGGCTTCAACACACAAAACGACGAATTTAGGGCATTCGAGAGATCAGCCGAAATTGCCGGGGGCGTCATAAACGAAGAGCAAGCTAAAGAAATAGCTGAAGCCATGCCCGACGACGTTTTGAAGAATTATCTTCTTCCCGGCATAAGATATCCGTTGACAAACAACGTCATTCGCGAAGCCGTTGATCGTTATTTGCACATTGATCCAAGACTAAAAAATAGCGTTCTTCAGAGATTTGGCAAAATCGAAAATTGGGACGTGTCTCGCGTCACCGATATGTCGAATTTGTTTGAAAACAAGACGTCGTTCAATCAACCGCTCAATAAGTGGGACGTGTCTAATGTAAAATTCATGGAAGAAATGTTTAAAAACGCAAATTCCTTTAACCAGCCCCTCGACAATTGGAACGTGTCCAATGTCGAGAACATGCATCGTATGTTTGCAGGCGCAAGCTCCTTTAACCAGCCACTCAACAGTTGGAACGTTTCCAATGTGACGATTATGAATTCTATGTTTTATAGAGCAAGGTCCTTCAACCAGCCGCTCAACAACTGGGACGTGTCAAATGTGACGAATATGGGACTTATGTTTTACAGGGCAGAGTCATTCAACCAGCCGCTCAACAATTGGAACGTGTCCAATGTTCCCAATATTGCGAATTCTGTAATTTTCACCCCATATTCGCAGGGTGGTACCTTTAACCAGACGCTTCACGCTCCTTGGGCACTCGAGCGCGCCCGTAAACGCTCGCTCGGCGCATTCAGGCGCTAGTCATTTGCGATAACGCATTTCACTACCAGGCCCACGCCGACTCGATGCTTTATGGTGAAGTGGTAAAAATACAAAAAAGCTGGAGCACTCTTTTTGAACTGACCTCCATGCTCTGTCGTGACGCATAGTATAAAGATATCACAATGTCTGTTTGCGTGTTATGCGGTGGCAACTACGCTATCGGCAACAACCCAGAGCCGGTCGTGTCGCGAAGACATGGGCTATGTTGCAACAGGTGTTATGATACTACAGTGACAGCACACAAAATAAATATATTATTGGATGAAAAAAAATATTCAATTGACGGCGTAGATGATACCTGGGGACAGTTTGTGCCCATTACGCCTCATCATACGCCTAACCACACGCCCGAGGAATCACCTACAGAGAATGATTCGTTTTTTACCTACATTCCTCCCACTCCCCAAGAGTTGGTGCGCGCTATGGTCCAATCCCCAATGTTCACAGCGTATTTTGGCGAATTTAATTTTAATTTTTTTGATTAGCTATCCTCGTTTTGGTTGCGGTCGTTTGAGGGGGTGCCATAATATAATCTTTTTTTCTTCTGGCCCCTCTGAATAACCATGTCATCCACCTTTTTTCCATTTTCCAAACCCATGATTCGAGCGCCTATTTGTTTGTGGAGCCAGGCTTCGGGGTCGTAATATCTTGGACCTATATTATCTAGCCTCGTTTTTAAATAATCGGACTTTGACCACCAAAAATTTCCTGAATAATGCGAACCTAATTTGCCATCTTGGAATTTTAATCTTGTGCCGATAGTATCATAAATTTGTAATTCTTCTATGATGAAATCAAAATTTTTCCAGCCGTTTCGGATCATTTCCTTTACCCAAGGTTGGGATTTGTTCATGCCAGTTCGATAGCCCTTTGAGTGCATGTAGAAACAGACAAAATCTTCCTTGAGGGCGTCGTCGCGCATTCTATGAATAGTAAACCGTTCGTATGAACTCTTGTCTTCGTCATGCGCGTGTATTTTTATGTTTGGGTGGCGTTTCCAAATAGGATCTTCGAGATGCTTTTTGTCACCCAACATGCAAATTCTCATTTCAGTTATTTTGGAAAATGCATCAAATTTTTCAAGATAATCAAACATATAAGTTACTATAGATTTCCAGTTTATCTTTTCATTTATTGTTAGACAGCACACGTGGAAATAAATGTAGACGGGAATTTGCTTTTTTGTTTTCATCAAGATTGGTCTTTGTTCTTTAGTTTGTCTTATTGAACCGAGCACAATCCAAACAATGATCAAAGATACAATTAATATAATTACATACAACATTTAGTATACAAAATTAAAAAAATTATTGAGTAGATATAAATGACAAAAGTGCGACGTCTGAAAGACAGGAATGACAGGAAGCCGTTGTACAAATTTTTGCCTTTAACAAAATATCAGGGAATAATTTTAGATGATATTGTAAATAAAAAAGGACTGGGCGAAGGTGTTGTAAGATTGTACAAGCGATTACAATACGATCTACAAGATAAATTGCATTATGCAACCGTATCTGGAAAACCCGATAAAGATGTTGCGTTCGTTGACGATATGGCGTTAGAGGAAAAAAAGAATTGGAAGAATTTGGTTTCTAACTATACTACTTTAGGTGAGCGCGGGTATTCCTACAGCCACGGTGGTAAGGTTTATAAATCGGTATATCACGAATACACACTCGAACGACCGACCAAAGTTCCTGGTAAATTTCACACTGAGCATGCAATTAAATTGAGGAAATTGCTTCCTAGCAGGAACGCTATAGAAGATTATATATCAAAGAATCCGCGCCACCAGCGCGATAGGCCCACGCGCAATAATGTAGCGGGTGGGATTAGAACCCCGTTAAAGACGGCAATCAAAGCTGTATTGACTAAAAAGCCGTTTGATATCGTGTTCTGCGATTCGATGCGCATGCCGGCCTGCGAACATTACGACGACGACGTAGTAAAGCTAAGTGCCGAAGATATTTTGAGCGCGGGTGCGAAAAAACCCATAAGAAAAAAAACAACTTATCGGTGGTTATTTTTATGTGTTGATGCTCACAGTAAACTTGTTTGGGTAAAAGAAATATTTCAAAAAGATTCGTTATCAGCTGGCGATCTGAGCGGAGGATATATAGGTCAGTACGATGATAACGCTGGTTCTCCTTCGTCTAGACCCCAATCAGATGCCACGTTCAAGGCGTTCACGGAATTCGTAAATTTGGTGAATAGCGTGAGATTCCAACATCATGTTAGAAAAAAGGGCAACAAGCGAGGATTTCGAGAAATACTACCAAAACTTGTCGTACATGATAACGGAAGTGAATTCAAGCGAGAATGGATCCAGGGAATGGAAAAATTAAAAAAGAAACACGCGGGATATTTTTCCGAAACAGTCACACCACACGGTCGTTCCCAATACAACAGCATGGCCGAGCGTCATATTAAAACCATACGTAGATATTTCTATTCCATACACAATAGTTTCGTGGAACAGGTATTCAAAAGAGATGGCCAAAACCCTGATAATGTTAAAGCTAGACCATTAAAAAATTGGCACACCGCGGAGCAAAAAGGTACCTCAGCGGTGTCAAAGTCTGATGTTTATGATTGGGTGCTCGATATTCCGGAAGTCCTAAAACGATACAACACTGGATATCACACTACGATTAAGGCAAGGCCTATGGATGTCCTTTTGGAAAGAACGAACGAAAGTGCTCATGATAAAATTGAAAAAAGGATCTATGACAACGCCTATGATCCAAACCGGGGTAGGTACCGAGATGTCATTTTAGAAAAAAGACTCCCCGGTTTTACTCCATCTATTCCTCCTAAAGTTGGCGATTTTTGTCGCATCAAATCTTATAAGTCGGGCGACAATAATTTAAAATGGGAAAATTCATTTGATGCCACAAGAAAACTTTCGAACAAGTCCGCATCTGACAACTTTTCTAAAGAAATTTACATAATCGTAGAAATAAAGAAAATAATAGATCCCCGTGGAAAAAAATTCGGCAGTACTGATACGTATAAATTGAAACACGTTTCTCGCAAAAGAAAGGTACACCCTAGGGGTTTTCTAGACAGAACGCAAATCTTGAAAATTCCCAAAGACACAAAAATATACTTTTCTGATTTGAACACAGAAATGAAAGTTCAAGATTATTACAAAACCCCCGTTTCCGTGCCCAAATTAGTTAAAAAAGAAACGAAACCCAAAAAAGTAAAAAAAACAAAACCTCTTTCTGAATGGAAATCAAAAGAATGGCGCGCTCTGCTCGTTGATGAGCAATTTAAAGACGAGGGCGGTCGGTGGATTATTGTTGATGTCAAATACGACCCGAGCGAAAAATTGTATTTGGCAGTATACACAAAAATAGGAGCAAAAAATATTAAAAAAAACAGAGAATTCACACCAATATTGGAATTACTAGAGGACAAGAAAGTTGTCTGGTCAGGTGGCCTGGATGTCAAAAAATATGCGCGGGCTATAAAATGATGCGTTTAATCGCTTTTTTTTTAATATGTAATTCATGCAAAAACAGAATGAACCTTACATGGCTTTTTTTAAATGTTTGTGTTGCATTCATACCGCCAAAATTACTAGAAAAAAAAATTTTGATAAAAAGACATTACACCGATTTGAAAAATGAAACAACGTGTAACATATCTAATCCTGATTCTACGCAAAAAATCAAGCCAAAATTAGACTTAGTTGAAAAAATTGGGTCATTCATGGGGTATGAGCCTGATCAAAAATGGAAGGGATTTAGAATCATGATATATTCTATAGTTGGTGGGGCATTATTAAAAGAAATGGTCAATAATTATGTAGCAAGTCAGAACGAAATTAATGATTTTTTCAGTTCGCGTTAATTTTGATGTTCTAAATTTATGCGCGTAAGTCAAACGATCGTGGCTGTTATAACGGTGCGAGATTGGTCAAATCTAAATTTAAGCCAACAGACCGAAAACATAACTATGGAAAATTTGTCAAGCCTAAATTTAAATCAAGACAGGAATCGTCATAAAATCAAGCCAAGAAGTGTTCCGACCGATATTTTATTCCAAATTTTTAAATTTTATGATCCAAAATGGGAACTTAACAAAAATTTTGCAAAATTTCGACACGAGGCAAAGAAAAAAAAAATTCAAATGCTTTCAGATGAAATAAAAGCAAGTATGCCATTTGTAAGATACAACACTTGTTCCATACGATATTTTAGAATTAGAAGAAAGCGGGCCAACCGATCGTCGATGTCGTATTGGAGGTGTACTAATTGTTTTCAAGCGAACAGTCTGTCGAATTCAAAATGTACCATGTGTAATGAGACAAATCACACAAAATCCCACCTCTCTGAAAAATTTAAGACATCAAAAAAAATTCAATGCATAGCAAAAACGAAAGCGGGCGAAAGATGCAAAAAAAAAACGTTTGGAATTTTCTGTAACTGTCACGAAGCGTGCACGGTTGCGTACTGGATATAGCCGTTTCCTACTTGCGATTGGACTTTTTTGTGCGCCGAGTTGAAGATATGATTTTTTTTTCTTCATCTCCCAATCCAGATCGACTCATAGCATAGTTTTCGACTAACGCGCCGGTGTCGCTCTTTCTGGCTTTCTGAATAGCGTTGCGACTTTTTACCAAAGCCCTGCGCGCAGCTCTGCCGAAAGTTCTTATCTTCCGGCGACTGCCGCGCCCTAACTTGCCGCCTGACATTTTAGAGCGCGAGCGTCTGCGACCGGACTTTCTGCGACCGGACTTTCTGCGACCGGACTTTCTGCGACCGGACTTTCTGCGACCGGACTTTCTGCGACTTGATTTAGAAGAGGATTTAGAACGGCGGCGCGATTTAGGGCGCGAGCGACGAGCAGATTTTTTAGTTCGCTTTTTTCTACCACCTGAAAGGTCTTGCAGTGAAGGTTCGGCAAAAAACCATTCGTCTTGTTCATCGCCAAAAAGATCAAAATAATTGTAGTTCATTGTATTTAAATAACCAAAATATTTTTAACACGTGCTATTCGGGGTCCAAAAAGGACAAATATTCTCCACGCAATCTCATTCCACGAGTATACTTTGAGCAGTATGTATCGATTTCTTTCATCGCTCTCTTATAATTGAAACCTGGAGCTTGGGAGGAGTACAACTTTACAGCTATCTTGTGGTTTCCGTTTTCTAACAAGAGTATACCAAGTATCTTTTTGATTCTATATGAATTAGACGTGCTTAGAGTATATGAGTATCCCGGGGCAAATACATCCCATGGATCCCCGTCAGACTTGTTGTATAATCCAGGAATATCTCCGTAATTTTTAGTGCCAAATTTATATTTTTCGGGTCTATCTTCAAATCTGATCGTGTGCGCGTTGCGCAGCACGTAATTCAATGTTACAAATTTTCGTGGCATTTTATATCATTTCAATATTTTTTTAATCTTGATTCATGAAGAAATAAATGAATACACCGAAACCCGCTTTTGAAACGAGGTCTAAGATATTATACATGCCTTCTCTACTCAGGGCGGTCTGCCGCACCGGTAAGTAATAAATTATGCCGTACAAGAACCACACGAGCGTAAAAACAGTGATGGCAATGTATTGATCAATGTCATAGGTATAAAGCAAGGCCGGAATCGCTGAGAATGCGAAGAATCCCAACACAGAAGCCGCACTAGACTTGTTCTGCGTCGCACCATTGTTCGTGCGGCCAGCAGCGCCAAGGCTTAGCATAACGATGCTTGCTGCAACAAGTCCCATGTTTCTGTACATGGGGAATTCGCAGTCCCCGTGATAAGGGGCGTTTTCATCTTCAAGAAGTTGATTCTTGCATTCCTGTTTCTGATTTCTTAAGTAATAAAGAAATGAAATCAGTAGAACTGGCACTGTCAAAAACCAATCTAAATACCTCAAATTACTGGCTTCTGAATAATTTTGTGTTTTTAAATTCTTAATAATGCTCAAATAAAAGTAACTTGCAATTATATTGACCGTTGATTCTAATATGAGGATTCTTCGCCTGCTTTTTCCATGTTCGGTGCGATCGTTACCGGCGTTGATTGCGCCCAATATAGTAATTATACTGGTTGCTAACAAACCAACCAGGGCGATTTCTGAAGTGACTTCTAGTGAGTTGTACGTAGAACTTAAATCCAAGTCTTTGCTGTTGCCGGAGTCAATTGTAAGGGGTTCTACCATACTTGGTGCGCTATATTCAGATAAAATAGGATCAAGCCGAGATCTCATATCATCCTTTGCCAACGAGGCATATAACTGTTCTTCGTCGAATCCCAAGTTCATTGTATTATATTACTTAAACTCAATATTTTTTTTCAGTTCGTCAACTTTTATACGTACAAGAAATCCTAGTTCATCTGTAGTTTTATCCGGTATCCACTCATTCCATCTTGAATTTAATTCATGCAGTGGCATCGGCGTAGCATGAATCAAATCATCTAGTGGGGTTTCCATATTTTGCCAGAAACCAGAAGTCGGCAGCGCGAATTGTTGCATCGCACGTACGATATCGTTTTCAGATATTTCGTCTCTTCCTTCAAGTTTACAAATGTTTCCGCTGAGAACTATTGTTTTTTCTGAAAATATTTTTAAAATGTGTAAGACTTTGTATTCTTCCTCTGGTAGCAGAGAATAATCTCCCATTCCAGATTTCATGTGTTTGCTTTGTATATGGAATAATTTTTTTATAGCATTTTAACGAAAAAAAAATAATATTATTTGACAAGAAGATGTTTTGGAGCATCATATTACTGTATTGTATTTTTACATGTTTAGTTATATTCAGTGGCATATTGATAACGTATTACCTATCCGAAAATAAATCAGAACCGAGTCGTGTTAATTTATCTTCTGCAGTAAAATTTATAGACACTTTTATAGTAAATGACGAATTAGATTTATTAGAATTAAGACTAAACGAGCACGAAGATTTCACGCAATATTTTATAGCCATAGAATCTAATCGCACGCACAAAGCGAAGCCAAAACCACATTACGTAAAAGAAAACATTCACCGCTTTGAAAAATGGAAAGATAAACTCATACTTATTAGCATGGACGATTCTAAAATAACATTAGATGGAACGTTGAGAGAGCGAAGAGCGCGAGACGCGGCTCTCAACAAGGCAAAAGAAATGCTGGCTAATAATATGATTAGTCCTGAAAGCGTAGTGTCTGTGGTCTGTGACGTCGATGAAATTTTTGAAATATCGTCGCTGTATAAAAAATTAAAAGATTTGGATAAACACGAATTTCTGCGCCCCCAGTGGCAATTTTTCTACTACAACTTAAACTGTCACAACCCAAAGCACGTATGGCCAGACAGACAGAGGCGCACGTTTTTCTGCAAAGCTAAAAATTTAGAAAAAATTTCTCACTTCGATAAAAATGGAGTTTTTCCAAAAATAAAAGCCAAAAATACTGGCGTCATCGGATGGCACATGTCTAATTTCGGAGGGGAAGAGTATATTCGTCGTAAATATAAATCGGTTTTTGAAGCTAATAGAGTCAGGGTAGTCAAAGATGTTGAAACTGTCATACAAAACTGCGAAGACGTTCTTGGGCGAAAAAACTATGGTTGGAAAAAAGGAGAACCTTTTATTTATCCAAGAACTCTACAGGGTCATGGCAAAACCGAAAGACCCATAAATTTTTGGAAAAACTTGCTTCTTGCAGATTCCACGTCAAAAAAATCCCCCGTTCGCTTTGCCTTTTATCAAAACACTCTACAAGAGAGGGGTACAAGCGTTGCGTTATACGACTACGCTGATGGCTACGACTCAATCCTAAACTACGGAACACCTTTGATTTTGTACAACAAAGACTTCACCCCCAAGTCCAACGAAAAAATTAAAACAAAATTTGAAAATCGTTTTGGCAAAGCCAACGTCGTCGGCATATCTTGGGATAAAAGTATAAACGATGTCCTGGAAGCGCGCAAAATAACTCACTTGTATTACATCAAGTGGGGAACGCCGGACGGAAATCTTGATAAACTTACCAACAAAAATATCAAGACTTGTATACATTGCGTTTTTGGAGCTGGTAAACCACACGGCGACGTATATGCCAGGATTTCGCCCACGGTTGCGGCCAAGAAGGGCGTTTATACTCCTGTCGTTCCCCACGTTGTAAGAAAAAGACCGATCCACGGTGAAAACATGCGCAAAGAATTGAATATTCCCGAAGACTCCTTAGTTTTTGCGCGATATGGGGCCAGAGATACGTTTGACCTCGGCTACGTGAAACAAGCTATCGCGCAGCTTGCTGTGGAAAATCCGTCTATTTACTTTTTGTTTGCCAACACCAATAGATTTGGGCCGCGCAAAAAGAACATTATATTCTTAAATTCTCTCTACGAAGATGAAGACAAAAATAAATTTATTCGGACAAGCGATGCCATGATCCATGCTAGAAGACGTGGGGAATCGTTTGGACTTTCTATAGCAGAATTTAGCGTTATGAACAAACCCATCATTACATCGTCGAAGAATTACGTCGATCGATTCCATCTTGAAACTTTGGGCGACAAGGGTATTTACTACCAAGATCAAGAAACATTCCGATCGGCTATCTTAAATTTTAGAAAAACGAATGAAGACGTAAGGTGTTATACGGATTTTGAACCCGAAAAAGTCATGAAAATATTTGAACAAGTTTTCGTTTAATTACAGTGTTAAAAAATATTACTTCATAAAAAACTCATGAATGATTTAGTTGTGCTGTTCAACGATTCCGATTTCCAAGGCTTTAAAACAATCCTTAATTCTCGCGATTGTTCTAACTTGGAAGATATAATAACAAATGCAAAAAAAAAATTAGTTGACAGCTTACAATTATTCAATTTTTCTTTGCTGGTGTCAAAAGTCGAGAAAAAAAATTTCTACATTGTGGGTTCATATGAAGAAGTTATAGCTGCACCGATTAAAGTTTATGCAGCATATGAACCTTCACTTAATTCACCTAATCAATTTGTGCCATCCTATAATTACGGATACGACTATTGGAACATACATCCAAATTACGGATTTATGGATGCAATCATTGGTCAAAATCCTTGATTTGATCATTTATATTTGAAACCGGTGTACTTGTTTACGATCAAAGAAGCGCAGCTGATTAAAATAATCCCATGATAGTTCTTTACTTTTTTTCCACAAATTCTGTATGGATTCCTGACTATGCAGCAATATGTCAAAACAGGGATCAAAGACTTTAAAGCGTTTCCTGTTTTTTTAGTTTGTAAAATTATTATGAATGGTAATTGGTGCACCACCATTTCCAGCGCCACATACGTGGCAGAACTTACTGTTGTCTTCTTCCACTTTCTCTTTTTCCCTCTCATTTCGCAGTATAACATTGCTAAACCAGCCATCGAGACACATCCGCACAAACTAGTCATGGCGCGCGAGTTGTTTTTTTTTAAATTCGTGGTCCCTAATAAAATTATATTCCACGTTGTAAAATAAGTAAGCATTTTTTAAAACCACGTGATTATTTTTTTGTTCCTTAACCGCATATTGAATCTAAATCGGAAGGAACCGCTTCCTCGAGCTCGTATACAGCAACAGATATAGAAACATTTTTAGCCCAATCCAAAGCTCCCAGATTTGGAAGATTATACCCATCGACGGAGGCCGATACGGCTGTATGTTTTTTTATAAATGTAGGAGTTTCTGTGTTGGCATTTTGGACTTCATAGAATGTGGGACAAATATAAAATACAGCTTTACTTTGTTTGTATACCGTAAGATTCAACACGTCAGGTCCAGGGTTTGTACTAATCGCTGTTGCGACGACGGTATAATCGTTGGCGCTCTCAAACTCATTAGTAAACTCAAATTTAAACGCCCCCTCTAATGTATGGTTCACATCGCCGTAAGGGGAATTCGCATGATACTTTAGGCCATCAACGGTTATTCCCGACGAGCCTCTCCAGCAAACGTTGTACATTGTGGCCCCACCATATGGAGAGATAACGCCAACATATTTTGGTATTCTTTTACGCAGTTCCTGCAAATCACTATGGCTCTGATCGTGATGATGATTTTTCTGATTGATAAATCTTTCGGACAAGTGGACTATGGAAGACAAAATTAATCCAATAAAACTTACGATTCCAATTATAACATTGATTCCTACAAGAACTTTAAAGTTTAACTCCATTTATATTTGAAAATAATTTATTCACAAATTTTAATTCAAGTTCCCAGATATGATAACGTCAGCGCGCCGTTTATTTGCGTTTCCTCTAAGGTAGGTAAGTGTTTTGTTTTCAAGACAAAGCAAATTTTCCAGATCTGAAATTTGGTTTTTGTTCAAATAGTGATAGTCAAATTTGACAGTAAGATCATTTTTATCCGGGACGAGGTCACACGTGTAGCTTCGAATAGCTTCAATTTGTTTGGCGTACGCATCGTTGCTTTTCTTAAAATTAAAATCTCGAATATTGTCAATGCTTTGGACAACTGCATTCGCGGCATCTTCCGCATTCAAATCGCTCAAGTTCAAATAAGATTGAGAATCTATGCCGATAATATTTTCCATTATTTGGGTTCCGTTGCCATGATAAGCGGGCACTGCGCCGTGCTGAAAAGCTAGATTGGCTTTTTCAGACAGATATGGGTGTCCTTCATCAAACCGTTCAAAGGCTAAAATTATTTTGCTGTCAGTGCATTCGTCGCACCGTGTCCAATCTTGCATTTTTTTGCTAGTACTTCGAATATTTTTTCCATGCTTTGTTTCACACTTTCCGCTTGACACAAAATTAAGACCCGCCGCCTCTGCTTTTTCTGCTATGACCTCTACCATGGAATGTCTCTTCTCCCCAACTTTCCCTTTGCAGCGCGAAGATCTGTACAAAATATCAATGTCTCGATCAATCAAAGGTTTTGTTGTCGCAATTTCACTATTTTCATTCCATAAAAAATCCGCGTAGAAAATATCGTCGCGACCCGGAACTAGCGTGCTAGACAAAAATACGTCTATTTCTTCGTCGCCTAAATCTTTTTTAGGAAAGTCGGGTTCGCCATTAATATACACTTTCATGAGATATTTATTGCCTGTAAATATTATTTGCAAAAGCAATTTGTGTCAAAACTTACGACAGCTATAATTGAGTATTTTATTTTTTTGATTAAAATGAAAGTATTTAGTTATTGGCGAAAAACGCCAAAAGTTTGGTGCAGAGATGGCTCTAAAAAAATGCGAGGGCTTAAAGTTCCAATAATATGGAAAATTTGCATCCAACAATTATTAAAGAATTATTATTACACGGGTTTGTGCTTGGCAGATGTGATGAAAGAACGTCAACAATTGAAACGAATACGAGACATAAGTTTCATCTCGAGTCCCCTTTACAAAATTGTTTTGCTGACGGCCAAAAAAAAAGTTCCAGTTTTTATAATTTTTAAAAGAATATTCGTCTAGGTGATTTAATAAAAAAAATTATTTGTATTAACATGGAAAAAAAGATTTCTACATATGTTACAAACTTGTATAAAATGTCGGAAAGAATAAAACTGGGGGCTAAATTGAAACTTGACCACCCACCCAAAACGTTTGTTCAGCAAAACTGTTTGTATACCAACAGTTTTTCAGAAAGCGAATTCGTATTCGATGGAATCTTTGACGTGAACACGACTTGTTCGGTGCCAATCATGTGCAAATGTGCCATATGCGATGAAAAGAAAATAACTTCTGCCATGGTTTCTGTACCGGCGGATGATTTCGCAGTAATATGTTGCAGGGCGTGTTTAAACTCACAGGTGTCAAACTAATCAATCTATTGTTTTCAAATCGTCTTCGTCTTCTTGCACGCCTAGAATGATTGTTTTTCCATCGCCCGTGGCCTTGACGATGTCGTGGATTGGCGTTCCGACTTGGGCGGTAATCATTGCGTTCGCGTTTTTGTTGACATAATGATTGCTCAATTTCCAAAAAGCGGCTCTAGAAGTTTTTACGTTATTGCTGAATTCGTAATCAGCAAGGTACCAATACAGCATGCTATCAAGATCATTCGATCGCGATCTGTTCCATAGCGCCAAGCATTCAAATCCATTAGTGGTTTTGTCCATGATTTGACAAAATTCCTGGAACGTCATCATTCCAAAAAACTGTTCCCACAATTTTTTCCTGTTGGATAACATTTTTTCAGACATGGTGATGCATAAATCGACCTGAGCTCTTATTGGGGGAGGAATACATAGCGCATATTGCATACACAATATTACCGTAATGTGCATATGTCTTCCATTGAAACACAACTGCTTGAATGTTTTGCTGTTGAAGAAGGCAGTGTCCCACGCGACGTCATCTAAACATATGCACAGTTCCAAACCAGATCCAGTAGACCACCTCCTCCTTTGAGATTCAATAATTCCTTTGAGAAACTCTTCAGAGGCTTCTCTAAATATGAATCCAGCGGGAATGCATTCGCTCATAGATTGATTTGTGTCGTCTGTCGGCGATACTCCAATGCATAAATCAAGATCCATTCTTCCTAATAAATCTTTCATGAGCGTAGTCTTTCCAGAATTTCTTCGACCTATCAAAACTATGAAGCATCCTAGCAAACCTCTAGGCGAGATTGAACTTGGTTTGAATTTTTTTAACTTGAGCTTCATTTTACCAAAAAAAATATTATTTATTCTTGTGGTTGAACTTTACACTTTCTGCGCTGAAGCTTCGCTCGACTCAGTTTTTAGTAGAAACTTATCGGGCGGCAAGAATCCAACTATTGGTGAGAAATACAAACCATCTGATTTCTTGTACAGAATGACCGACGTCGGCAAACCCTTGACCTGAGCCGCAATTTTCTTTAATTGCTCGTTATTCTCGATAACGCTTCGCATAGCTGGAGAAGCCTGAATCATCTTCACTGGAAAGGGCAATTTTCCATCTTTTTCCAACTTTTCGATAGTCTCAGATTTAAATCTGCGGCACCACGGACAACCAGTGCTGTAAAACATGAGCGAGACGATATCGCCCTCGTTCATGCTGTCAACCGTCTGAGCCATTTTAGAAACTTCCAATTCCTCCGACTTTGAGGAATCATTATTTTCAGTCTTTGGCTCAGGAGTTTTTCCCTGTTTTGCGTCTTCTTGGGCTTGTTCGGCCTTGAGGGTTATGCCAGTCTTTTCCTCTTGCTCATCGTTCCCGATTTTTAGAAATGAAATGAGCAAAAGGCCAATGGTAAAAACGACACCGAGAGTTACGAAAGCAGCGACCATCGATGATAGTGAAGCTGACATATTGTTATTGTTTCCCGTTGGTATATAAAGATATTTTTCTTTCGAATGATAAACACAGATGGAAATTGAAAAAAAAAAAATGGATGCTAGGCAAGATTTGGATCCAAAACAGTGGGGACCCCATACCTGGGCTTTTCTTCATGCGATCGCCGACGGCGCGCCGGAAAACCCCACGCCAGAAGAATTCCTTGCGTATTCTGCCGTATTTGATGCTATCCCCACGATTCTACCGTGTCAAAAGTGTAGACAACATGCAAAAGAAAGGTTGGACAAGACCCCAATTTCGTATATTAATGGCAGTGATTTAAGACGCTCTCTTTGGGAATTTCACAACGACGTAAATGTTTCGCTTAAAAAACCTATCAAACCTTTTGATTGTTGCGTAAACAAAGAGTACTTGAAACCAAAGACTAACAAAATGTTTATTATTGTCTTATTCGTGATATTGGTGCTGTTGATGATTTCCATGGGTTATTTGAGTTGCAGGTAGTTCTTTTAGCTTATCGTACACGTAGAATTCTCGTTGTCATTTGTTTCTTCGGTTGCTTCGGGGCATCGAGAAATGCCCGATTCCATTTCGCACGGCGTTCCGGGCGTTTTGCATTTATAGAAGGTCTTGACGTCAAGAATATTGTTATCTAATTTCTCTTTAACAATTTGAGCGCAGTGAAGCCGATCTCTAGAATTAGGTTTTGTTTTTTCCATTTCGCGAGAATGATAATCTTCTGCGACTTTTTTCAGCGTTTCTTGCAAATGTTCAGTTCCCCGGTTGGTGTCTAAAATACAAACATGAGCTCCACAGGGCGTGTAGCAGAAAATTCCGTTTTTTGATAAAAGTCTCACAACCCCAAGAAGTATGATCATGCCAATCCCAACATTCGCAAGTATCATATCTTGGGTTCTCATTTGCCTTCGTTCATGTGTCCTTACTATACATAATTATTAATTTTAATCTACATATCTACTAAAAATGAACCTATCATTTTCTAAATTACCGAAGAAAATTCATCTTGTGTATTCGAAAATTAAAGGCGAAACCTTTAAAGAAAAGTTACTTTCCATACAAAGAAAGTACAAATTTAACACCCAAACCACCATCCAATATATCTTGGAATCTATTGACAACGACGTAGAAATATCTCCGCAAGACGTCTTAGTCGAAATCGCCGAAAAGAAATTGAATCCGAAATGTCATTTTAAATGTTGGGACTAATTTCAAGTGTCAAAAAAATTGCACGTCCAATGAATACGATGAACACGATAGCGCTACGAGTCCCACATAACTATATCCTCCCCGAGTGGTTTAAACACGCTACAGATCGTGAAATTGCTAATTCCCTAGATCTTGTCGACGGCATGTTTTCTCATTGTAAGAACGCAGCGCAAGTGAATAATTCGTTAGAAAACGCAATCAAAGAAATTAGAAAAGCAGCTAGCGAAGCCGTGAAAGACGAAGCCGTTCAAAATTTAAAGCATCAGGTTGATAATCTTATTGGGTCTATCAGTAACAAAAAAATTGAAAACTTGTTGGAAGTTGGTAGAGATGCTGAGGAAACGTTTGAAAGCATGATTCGCTCCTCTAGCAGCACCCACGCCTGGAAATTGCAAGACACAAGCCAGATTCCCCACAGGGGCGACTGGCTATGCAACGACAACGAAAACACCCAAATTTTAGTAGAAATTAAGGGAGGTTTTTCTAACCAAGTCAATTCTGTAAACGACATCCAAAAATTTGAAAACGACATTTCTCAATGTTTGAATAATGGATACTGCGACGCAGCCGCTTTTATTTGCATGCGCAAAAAAGTAAATTCTATTCCGAAGCACGGTCATGTTAATTTGAGTTGGGTCAACAATAAACCCGTCCTTTGGATCGCTTCGCAAAAAAAAGAAGAAATCATTTCGTCTCTTGTTTTGCTGAGAAATATTTGCAAAAACACTAGGAAACAAAATCGACCGCATAATAACCAAGAAGAAGAAATCATTCAATCTAAAATTCCCAAGTTGGCAGAATACCTATGGTTGTCTCAAGAAAGAATTACTCTCATGGAAAAAAATTGCATCAGTACGCAAGAAATATTAGCCAGAGAACGCGAAGACCTTAGAAAAGCTATCTACAACTGCGAAGATCTTTACGACCAACTAAAATGTCTTGACGGAGTTGGAGTAACTAATATTCAAACAATCATCTCGTGGCTTTCGACGTTTCATAACGAGAAAGAGAGAGAGCCGCTCAAGAAAGAAATACCTAAAGAAATTACGAACATCATGAAAAGATCCAATATTTCGATGGATGATATTAAAAAAAGAATAAAAACAAAGTAGCATTATTTGTTTGCAATGCAAAATTTTTTTTGTCAAGTTTAAAAATGACAAATCACATAGTAGAAATCAATTTGATAGAATGTCCCATTTGTTTTCTCGAATCAGAAAAAATGACAAACTTGCCTTGCTGCAATTACATCATATGTGAAGATTGTCTCGTCGAATGGAAAAAAAGATCACCGAGATGTCCTAGTTGCAACACCGTAAATTCAAGACCAAGAAACGAAAACCAGGACAACTTAGGACCCTGCACGCCGGTCACTTTGGTGTGCCCATTAATTATCATTGTGTTAGCATGGCTGACATACGCCAAAATTATAAATTAATTTTAATTTACTCCCAAAACAAATTGATTTTTTGTGGTTTCTTGACACAAAGCTTTTGCTACTCTTTGAAGACGTAATAAAGATCCTTTTATTATTTTTAAATTTTTTACATGTTTTCGCGAAATAGCACATCTTCTAGAAATGCTACGTCGACGCAACATAGATGCTCTTCTGCTTGTAGCTATCAAATTGTATTCAAATTCCATAATTTTAAAACCGTCCCTATCAACGAGAGACGTAAGAACATAATCTGGTTGATATTCGCCTAAATCTGCTTTTCGTGTAGCATATAAAGTTACTGAATCGCTCGCACGATCGGGTTCGTTGTACAACTCAGATTCGGCGATCTGTTGCAAAAATTTTAACCAATGTTCTTCATTGCCGTCAACAGGATATGGACCATTAACTTGTAATGCACACGTTGGCCACCTCTCAGACGGATTTGTCGGACCTGGTCTCGTTTCGGTCCAAGGCCACATAATGGCCTCATCCAGCCGTGAATCGTACCAATACGGATTCATTTCTGCCGCTTCTCCTGCCATTATTTGATGTCCTGCATCTCTTTGATATCGCAAGGGCCAACCATGGTGATCTGGAATAATTTTATTTCTCGTAGTGGTAGATAAAAGATGATATCCATACCGTGTGTTAAACCCCCTTGGACGCGAGTTAAAACCCTCGCTTGGGTTCCACAAGCCTTGTAGTACGCTATCTTGCCTTAAAAATGATAGCGTTGCCTGACCCAAACTTTTCTGAGCCTTGTTTGGAGAAAACCTGGAGTGACGTTGTTTTAACATATGTTTTTTAAAATAATCAGAAGTCACGCCAAATGCACTTAATTGCTTGAGTGGTACATGGTTTGGCCTTACCGAGAACTGTAGAGTGTATTTATCTACCGGCAGATCTTCTTCGTCCTCGTCATCGGTATCACCTTCGTCGAGTGGTCCGTGATCATTTTCTATGGGAATCAGATCAAATACATTTTTAAGAATCAATATAAATTGCGTTCTAAATTTTTGTAGAACAATCCGCAACTTTGTTTTTATTCTGTCATTTGCTCTATTCCAATCCAAGGAGCATAAATTATGTTCAGCTAGCAATATTTTATTCACCATCTCAGGTGGCAATTCCTTCATTCTTTCAAGCGTTCTTGCTTGCTTCCTAGGTTTAATTATTTCAACGCGAAGGTAGTCACCGACCTCAATTTGACTTGCAATAGTGTTTCCAAAGTACTTGTCAATCATTTTTCCAATTGTTTCGCCGCTTACTAATAAACGTTTTTCCAGCTCTGTAAATTTTATCTCGTCCATATTTAAGTATGTGAAATATTTTTTATGTTGGCACCTTTTGGGAAATACGAGGGTGTCACCGCAAATTATATAGCTGTCTGCGACATTAGCTACGCTTTTTGGATGCTAAAAAATGTAAAAGATTTAAAATCCCTTTACCCGCTTTTTCATTCACAATTAACAAATTGTGCTCACGAGGAAACCAAAAAAATCATTAATCACGTTTGCGACAATGTATTTGAGGCAATTATTGATACTGAATTTATTTATGCATTCTGTGTGGCTCTATTTGAAGCAAATGACACTACTTGCGCGTAATGGAACAACCTTTTGCCGGGACGGTAGCGGTGCACAGACGAGTAAGGCGACCATCGACTCGATTTTCACAGGTGCCACATTTTCCGTTTTCGCAATTAAACTTTACTGGCGCCCCCGCGGCCTTTACAATTTTTTTTAACGGCTGTTTTGGAAGCGCCTGAACAGTTTTACTTCCAATTCTTACAGACACTAATTTTTTTGATAGCTTGTCTTTTGGTGTCTCTTCAAAAACTTCATTTTTAAATGCGTCGAAAATTCCCCGTCGAGGCGTCATCGGCAACCGCGGCTTTAGACAATGTAAAAACCCGGTAATCGACGTCAAACAAAAAAACCAAACTGCACTACTACGTAGTATCATGCTAATTTATATTCAAAAATAAAAAAAACAAATCTCTCAATGGGAGTCGAACCCATGTTGCTAGAATCAAAACCTAGAGTGATGACCACTACACTATGAGAGATTCAAAAAATACTCTCGGGGGGGCTCGAACCCCCGACCTATCGCTCATAAGACGATCGCTCTAACCAACTGAGCTACGAAAGCTTTCGACAGTGACAGGATTCGAACCTGCGACCCTTGCGGGAAAAGATTTCAAGTCTTTCGCCTTAACCACTCGGCCACACTGTCGCATCCTTAGCTGAGATTTCTTTTTTTTTTTTCAAAGAAACAAGAAATTTGCTGTGGATTGTATCATAGGAATAACTCCTAGTTAGTTTACGAGAAAGCCCTATATAAATAGGCGCAGCTTCGTGTCGGGTTCGAACCGACGACCTTTTGCTTACTAGGCAAATGCTCTACCACTGAGCCAACGAAGCGAGGACGACATTGGAAGGATTCGAACCTTCGCATGCAGAGCATAATTCCTTAGCAGGGAATCGCCTTAACCACTCGGCCACAATGTCAAATTTCTCTCTCGGCAGGAGTCGAACCTGCGACACCCAGATTAACAGTCTGGTGCTCTAACCAACTGAGCTACGAGAGAATAGCCCCCTGTCGGACTCGAACCGACAACCTCAGGATTAGAAGTCCTACGCGCTGTCCAATTGCGCCAAGAGGGCAAGTAGTTTTTATTTATTACACTCACCACGTCTTTGTTGTTACGAACAATTATTAAATTTATTTTACGATGAACGCGCTTTTTTTTTATTTTACTACATTAAATATTATGCGAAAAAAGCGTCACTTAGCGGCGGGTCTTATTACTGAAGAACAGGCTAAAAAAATAACAGGAAATATAAATCAAGAGCAAGACTCTGATAGTCAGTCGGTCGATTCGCTATCTGCAGGCGCAATAAATGAAGAGCAAGCTAAACAAATAGTTGAAAGGATGCCAAATGATATTTTAAGGACTTATGTTCTGCCTACCGTAAGATATCCGTTGACAGACAACGTCATTCACAGAGCCGTTGAACGTTATTTCTCACCTGATCCAAGACGAAAAAATAGCGTTCTTCAGAGATTTGGTAAAATCGAAAATTGGGACGTGTCTCGTGTCACGAATATGTCACGTATGTTTAGAGGCTATGGTTTTAACCAGCCGCTCAACGATTGGGACGTGTCCAACGTGACGGATATGAGTGCTATGTTTATGGGCGCAAGCTCCTTTAACCAGCCGCTCGATGATTGGGACGTGTCCAATGTGACGAATATGAATCATATGTTTATGGGCGCAAGGTCTTTTAATCAGCCCCTCGACGAATGGAACGTGTCCAAAGTGACGAATATGGTAGCTATGTTTGACGGCGCAAGGTCTTTCAACCAGCCGCTCAACAATTGGAACGTGTCCAATGTGGAGGATATGTTGAGTATGTTTAAAAACTGTGAAGACTTCAACCAGCCGCTCAACAACTGGAACGTGTCCAATGTGACAGATATGGGCTTAATGTTTTTAAATGCAACGTCCTTCAACCAGCCGCTTGACGACTGGACTGTGTCCAACGTGACAAATATGGGACAATTGTTTGAAGAAGCAGAAGCCTTCAACCAGCCGCTCAATAATTGGGACGTGTCCAACGTGACGAGTATGCTTGATATGTTTTGGGGCGCAACCTCCTTCAATCAGCCGCTCAACAATTGGAACGTGTCCAACGTGAAGAATATGACCGAAATGTTTTATAACGCAAGATCTTTCAACCAGCCGCTCGATAAGTGGGACGTTTCTAATGTGACGGATATGAGAAGTATGTTTATGCTAGCGCGGGACTTCAACCAGTCGTTAAACAATTGGAACGTGTCTAATGTGACAGATATGAGTTATATGTTTGAGGGCGCATTGTCTTTTAACGAAGAAGAGTATGCTCCACGCGGTTTTATAGTTAACTCTAGCGGAGATGTTGTTCGGCGCCCTCTCACCGCCTCCGACTTCTTATGGCCAGCGTTAGGGTTAGGGTTAGGGTTAGGGTTAGCGGGCACGGTATCTGGAGGTGCTATAACTGAAGAGCAAGCTAAAGAAATAGCTGAAAGGATGCCAAATGATATTTTAAAGACTTATGTTCTTCCCGTCGTAAGATATCCGTTGACAGACAACGTCATGCGCAGAGCCGTTGAACGTTACTTCTCACCTGATCCAAGAATAAAAAATAGCGTTCTTCAGCGATTTGGCAAAATCGAAAATTGGGACGTGTCTCGCGTCACGGATATGCGATGGATGTTTTCAGTAGAATCATTAGATTCTGTCGACAGGAAGTCTTTTAACCAGCCGCTCAACAATTGGAACGTTTCCAACGTCACAAATATGGACAGTATGTTTGCAAATGCAAGATCCTTCAACCAGCCTCTAAATAATTGGGACACGTCTAATGTGAGGAATATGGCTAGTATGTTTTACCAAGCAGAATCCTTCAACCAGTCGCTTGACAACTGGAACGTGTCCAAAGTGACAGATATGGAAGAGATGTTTGCAGGCGCAACCGACTTTAACCAGCCGCTCGATTGGAACGTGTCCAACGTAACGATTATGAGTGGTATGTTTTGGAACGCAACCCACTTCAACCAGCCGCTCACCGACTGGGACGTGTCGAATGTTACGGATATGAGTGCTATGTTTTTAAGTGCAACGTCCTTCAACCAGCCGCTTGACGACTGGGACGTGTCCAATGTGACGAGAATGGGTAGTATGTTTCTCGAGGCAGAATCTTTCAACCAGCCGCTCAACAATTGGAACGTGTCAAATGTGAGGGATATAAGTTATATGTTTGCAAACGCAACCGACTTTAACCAGCCGCTCAACGATTGGAAGGTTTCAAATGTGACGGATATTCGAGCTATGTTTCTAAATGCAGACTCTTTCATTGCATTTAGACTCAACCAGCCGCGCAACAATATGTTTCGTATTAAGAATCCCAGTAACGAGCAGGTTGAACACATCAACAAGTTTCTAGCGCTCGCGCGTCGCGCTCATAATTATGACTCGGACAACTCCCGCGGGTCCGTTGATACGCTAACTCTTAGTGGAGGCGTCATAACTGAAAACGAGGCGCAACAAATAGCTGAAGCGATTCCTGGTGACATCTTGCGACACATTCTTCCCGTCGTAAGATATCCGTTGACAGACAACGTCATACGCAGAGCCGTTGGTCGTTACTTCTCACCTGATCCAAAACTTAAAAATAGCGTTCTTCAAAGATTTGGCAAAATCGAAAATTGGGACGTGTCTCGCGTCACGAATATGTCGAACCTGTTTGAAGACAGGTCTTTCAACCAGCCGCTCAACAAGTGGGACGTGTCCAACGTCGAGGATATGAGTGGTATGTTTGCATACGCAGAGTCCTTCAACCAGCCGCTTGACGACTGGGTTGTGTCCAATGTGAGGACTATGCGGAGTATGTTTGCTAACGCAAGGTCCTTCAACCAGCCGCTCAACAAGTGGAACGTGTCTCGTGTCACAAATATGGACAGTATGTTTGAAGGCGCAAGCTCCTTCAACCAGCCGATCGACACTTGGAACGTGTCCAATGTGAGGACTATGCTTAGTATGTTTCAAAAAGCAACCTCCTTCAACCAGCCGCTCAATAATTGGAACGGGAAGCTGTCCAATGTGAAAGATATGAGTTATATGTTTAGTCTCGCAACCTCCTTCAACCAGCCGCTCAATAAGTGGATCGTGTCCAAAGTGACGAATATGGATTCTATGTTTCAAAAAGCAACCTCCTTCAACCATCCGCTCAACGATTGGAACGTGTCGAATGTTACGGATATGCGATGGATGTTTGCAGACGCAGAAGCCTTCAACCAGCCGCTCAACAATTGGAACGTGTCAAATGTGAGGACTATGTGGTGTATGTTTAAAAACGCAACCTCCTTCAACCAGCCGCTCAATAACGTGTCCAATGTGACGGATATGCGATGGATGTTTGCACACGCAAGGTCCTTCAACCAGCCGATCGACACTTGGAACGTGTCCAAAGTGACGTACATGGATCATATGTTTGATGGAGCAACCTCCTTCAACCAGGAGCTCAATAAATGGATCGTGTCCAAAGTGACGAATATGGATTCTATGTTTATGTTTGCAACATCCTTCAACCAGCCGCTCGATAATTGGAACGTGTCCAATGTGACGACTATGAATAGTATGTTTAGAAACGCAAGGTCTTTCAACCAGCCGATCGACACTTGGAACGTGTCCAAAGTGACGGACATGGGTTATATGTTTGATGGAGCAACCTCCTTCAACCAGCGGCTCCCGCTAAAGCTCAGACCCTTGCTTGAAGGAAATGAAAATGCAGACGCCATGGATACGACAGAAGATAATTTTGCAGGAGGTGCCATAACTGAAACCGAGGCGCAACAAATAGCTGAAGCGATTCCTGGTGACATCCTGCGGAGATATATTCTTCCCGTCGTAAGATATCCGTTGACAGACAACGTCATACGCAGAGCCGTTGGTCGTTACTTCTCACCTGATCCAAAACTTAAAAATAGCGTTCTTCAAAGATTTGGCGAAATCGAAAATTGGGACGTGTCTCGCGTCACGAATATGTCGAACCTGTTTGAAGACAGGAGGTCTTTTAACCAGCCGCTCAACAATTGGAACGTGTCTCGTGTCACAAATATGGACAGTATGTTTGCAAATGCAAGATCCTTCAACCAGCCTCTAAATAATTGGGACGTGTCTAATGTTATTAATATGGAATCTATGTTTTTCAACGCACAATCATTCAACCAGCCGCTTTTTATGCAAGTGTCCAACGTAACGAATATGGCTGGTATGTTTCGGTACGCTTCCTCGTTTAACCAGCCTCTCACTCGCCGCGAGTATATCATTAAAGGACTGCGCCAATCTGATCGAGTCGTCAAATTTTATCATTGGGACGTGTCGAATGTTACGGATATGAATGCTATGTTTTTAAATGCAAGGTCCTTCAACCAGCCGCTTGACGACTGGGACGTGTCCAATGTGACAGATATGACAGAGATGTTTAATTGCGCAACCTCTTTCAACCAGCCTCTAAATAGTTGGGACGTGTCGAATGTGACGGATATGACTGGCATGTTTGCGGGCTTTGACAACGAAAACGCCCGAGCCGGCATCGAACAAGGCGAAGGTTTTGAAGTGAGGAATGTGTTTAACCAACCCCTCAACGATTGGGACGTGTCTAATGTGAGAACTTTAAAGTATATGTTTTGTAACGCAAGAAATTTTAACCAGCCGCTTGACGACTGGATTGTGTCGAATGTTACGGATATGACTGGTATGTTTGTATATGCAGAATCCTTCAACCAGCCGCTTAACGACTGGGTTGTGTCCAATGTTACGGATATGAGTGGTATGTTTTCAAATGCAAGGTCCTTCAACCAGCCGCTTGACGACTGGGTTGTGTCCAAAGTGACGGATATGGCTGCTATGTTTTCTAACACAAATTACTTCAACCAGTCGTTGAACAATTGGGACGTGTCCAACGTGACGGATATGTCTGGTATGTTTCTCGAGGCAGAATCTTTCAACCAGCCGCTCAACGATTGGAACGTGTCTCAAGTGACGGATATGAGCGAGATGTTTGCTGGCGCACTATCGTTCAACCAGCCTCTCAATAATTGGGACGTGTCCAAAGTGACGAATATGGAAGAAATGTTTAGAGGCGCAACGGCTTTCAACCAGATGGGATTCGGAAATTTTACTTCAGTAGGATCTTGGGACGTGTCCAATAAAAATACACATAATATGTTTAATCAAAGTAATATAATTCCCATGTTTCATGGCGGCGCCACGGATTTTATGGATGTCGACGATGCGGCGTCTGAAAAAGTTTTTATGGAAGTAGACAATTTAAAGAAAAACGCGTCGCCAGGCCGAGATTTCATGGATGTTGACCAAATCGAAACCACGGTTTCTATTGAACATCGGCGATATCTTTACGAGAGGTGGAAAGAAATTAGTGCTGACCAGTGTAATATTTTTGCAAGCGATGTGTTTAAGAATATTATAGTAAGAGACGCAAATTCTGCAAGCGATAGCATCATAATTTTTCTAGATATAATATACAAAGGATCTTCCCGAAACGTCTACGTGCCATCTGCCGTCATAAAAATGACGTTTTTGGGAGGAACAACTAACGAATTGGAATACGAAACGCAAGTGTATAGTTTTTTGATGTTATTTAAAAACCCGTTTGTAACTCAACTTATAAAAAACTTTTCTTGTAGCGACGCATTTTCTTTGTGCAAATCTGGTATAGAAAATAATAGAACAGCTATGGAACAAATAATTAATCGCATAGATTCACTTAATCGCAAAAACGCCCAGTATGATTATAAAAAAGTGCGCATTCTCTTGACGGAAAGAGGAACGGGAAGCACGTTGTTACAGTGGAATGATTCTGACTATGAATGGGTTTGCGTACTCGTGCAACTCCTATTTTGTCTGGCTTATTTTGAAGATATTGGTTTGATGCATCATGATCTACACCTTGGTAACGTTCTTGTAGAAAAAACAGACAAAGCGGTAACTTATAATTTAAAGATAAGCAAAACAAAATTTGTAAAATTTACATGCAACCACATTGTTAAAATTTATGATTTTGATCGAGCAACAGTTCGTAAGACAAAACATCAGAACATATCTTCTGATAATTCTCTTCTTAATTTACTTTGTAATCGCTTAGGTACATGCAACAAGTTCACCATTGGCTGGGACCTCGCTCAGGTTTGTTGGTGGTTGTTTAACACAAAAAGAGACTGTCCATCAATAATTAAAAAATTTATTAAAAAAACGATTGATAATAGATTTTTAGAAATGGATGAGCAATTATCTTGGAAAGGACACTCTTGCGTAAAGCAAAACGCATTCGGAAATATTTTGTCAACGCCGGGCGGAATAAACATCGGATGCAAAAAAATATTTAATCACAAAAGCCCCAAACATTTACTAGAAACACTAAAATTTAAGTTAAATATAAAGCCAGACGCCCCCCTGCTCTCGTACGAACTACCGTCGGCAGATTAATTACTTATATCTGGGAGAAAAAAATTCTGTGATTTTGCGCGTGCGCGTGCGCGTGCCCATTTGTTTGAATTTCTTGTAATGAACGGCACGTATTTTTGTACAACACCCGGTTGTTCTATATTTTTCACATCCAAAAAAACGTCTTTTATAATTTATAGCCTTGAGCTCACTCCCGCACGACGGGCACTGGTCATTTTTAATTTTTCCAATAATGAATTTTAAGGACAGTGTGCCAGATGTGTTATCAATATGGCTTTTCAAATCCGGGGTGTTGTGAAAGTTATGATGAGCGATACCGTCGCCTCTAGACACAAAACGTACGAGTTCCATCGAGAATCGTCTTATGAATTTAAAAATTTCAAATTAACGGCTTGTCATGTATAAATAAGAAAGTGGAGATGATTACTAAAATTACCCTCCCTTATTTATTTTTGTTATTACTTGGCAATGACAAACCACGAGACGCAGCGCGCTCCAAGCAGCCCGCGGGGTCGAGTACATCAGCAAATACAGATGTGCTTCGGCAGGTTTCCGGCGACGCCGCCCATAGATATCCCAGCTTCAAAAACTAAAAAAGTAAAAAAAAAGCAGCAAATAATTGAAATATTATTGAAGCAACTAAAACTTGCAATGGAGGCCGAAATTTGACCAAAACCAGAGTGCACGATTAAGTCTCGTTTTTTGCGCATCTTCTTTTTTTTTAATTCAAGTTGCATCGAGACGAGTGCCGTAATCACAAGACAAATTTAGCTCGTTGAGATTATTTTTTTGCGAAACCTTTTTCATCGTCACCCCGGGAACTTGTTGAAGATGTCGGCAATCGATTCGCAGATAGTTGACGTTTGTTGAGCTCAGTGGTTCGTGTCCCAGCGTAAGTTCCACGGCTTTGTACGGTCGCAGCCCCTCTTCTAAGTAAAAGCGACCCTGCTCTACGAGGCTCGCCACAAAAGATCGCCCGAGCTGTCGTGTAAAGCCGCTAGAATAATTGCCCCAGGATATGATAGATTGATTTAACTTCAAGTCCATAATCATATGTTTTGTAATTCCACGTTTGACGGTCCCCCATTTTTGGGCGACGTCGGGCCCGGAAGCCACGCCTTTTTTGTAGTCGTCTATCGTCGTTATGCAGGGACTCTGTCGCGCCTCGTCTGACAGGACGAATCGGATAGCTGAGTGAACGAGATCATAATCGTTGGGATCGCACACGATGACGGTGCTATAATTTTTAATCGTTCCTTTTTTTCGCTGCTGTTTGCTCGGAAGCATGTTCACAAGAGTGCCCATGTTGTTATCTTCTAACAAAACTATATCTTGCAGCGACACCTGTTCGCCGTTTTGCCTCACTTTTAGAATATTCAAATCGTTTGGTCGAAGGCCGATTAGATACGACAGGCAAAACAAGATTTGCGGACATTGCTTTTTTTGCAAACCGGTCCTGAGGCCTTCTACGATGAAATTCAGCAAGGTTGCGGTGTTTACAACGATTGGTTCGTCGAACCTAGCGGCCGTCCTCTGCAATTCTTGTTTTTTGACTTCCTTGTGTATGTCTTTTGGGCACTTGGGAAGCACGGACGTGTCGATGGTAGGATTCGTTTTTAGGATTTTACGTCGCAGTAATTTAAAGTATGTCATTTTAGAACTTTCTGACATGTCATCAATAATAGTCATGAATCGATCTCTGACCTCACTTGAGGCCGCGGCTTTGTCGTCAGAGTTTTTGATGTCTTCAGCGAATTTCTCGAATAAATTGTCTCTTCCTCCGGAGCCCCACCTCGATCGCTTCATGTTATTTCTTGTGAACAAAATAACAATTGAAAATTCAAGTAGCCTCAAAAATCACATTTTCAATTGTCAAGTCGAAATTTCCAAAAACACATGCCACAAGTCTTGATGAACTCGTTTTTGTCGAAGCGAGCGGCGCCGCCGAATTTCTCAGGGGGCGCGGTGTCAAAGAAACGTCGTCTTGCTGAAATTGAGGAAGCGCTCGAAATGATCAAGTCCAAGGTCGCCTACCGCGCGCTCACAGAAGAGAACCGCGACGTCATCGACGCGGAACCGGCGGACTGGACCCGGAATTATCAGGAACGCCTCGAATGCCTGGCGAAGGCCACGGCCGCGTTCAATTACCATTTCAGGTTTGGGATCGTCGAGGACAGGTGGTATTCCCTGACGCAGCTTATTTCAATTAACAAGGGCAAAACGTTTCTTTTCCCAGAAAATACGTACGAAGTTCATGCTCTGACGGGAAGATTCAGGAGTCTTTTTTCCAAAAATTGGGGCGCCGGCGAAGGCGAAGATATTAAGGTAAAATGCATAGATGGACCCGAAACATTTCAAAAAACGCACCTCATCCTCGCCGCGGTCTGGCCGGACAAACCCGTGGACAACGTCGACCACGTCGACGGATACCACCTTCACAATAATTCCGTCCTCAACTTGGATAACGTCACCAAGTCAATGAATTCCACAAGAAAGAACTTGAGCGCAAAAGGCGCCGCAGCGGCTAAAAAAGCGGGCACATCCAACAGCAAGAAAATTTGTCTCTTGAACGAAGATGGATCGTGTCGCCAAGTCTTCGAGTCCTTGACAGAGGCCGCGATCTTTGCCGTAAAGCCAGAGCAAGAGGGCGGCCTCGGCCTTGATTACAAAAATTGGCGGGCCGCAGCAGGCGTAATTGGCAAGGTAGCCAACGGCGAACGGAAAACGGCCCAAGGATTCCGGTGGGCCTACGATTGCACGGAACCGACGCGGACGCCGCACTCGGCCAAGGCCGCGCTCGAGAACCACGGCATCGTCCTCGCCCTGGCGCTCTTTCCGCCGTTGGAAATCAGGAAATTCGAAGATTTACCGCTATCGCGGCGGCGCCTCATCGAGAAGTGGGTTGTGTCAAAAAAAGGGGCAAATCCCCCAAAGGCCGTCACGAACTACGGCGAAGTTTTGACGAACTTGTCCCAATGGACGACCGGATCTCTGGAGGAGCGAACTACACTCGTTGCAAAAACAGTTTCTGGTAAGCGAGTTCACGCGTGGGTCATGCTTTTCTTCCACGACAGCGACGACGACGTCGTGAAGTGGATGAACGGCGACTGGGACATCTTGCACATGGACGGCGACAAAACCGACCCGGCGACCTATCACCCGTACACGCACGAGGACGGCGGCGACGCCGCGCCGTACACGAACGCCTTCTTCACGCTACGCTTCGGGACGGACTTGGAGAACAAGCAAGACGAAGTCGCAAAAAAGAAGCGGCGCAAAAACGATTAAGACCATTCCGAATTTTCGGCCCAATATTTACTTAGCATGGAATTAAAATATTCTTCGTGTTGCACCCAGCCCTTGGCTGTTTTAAATCCCCAATCCTTGTACGCCTTCGACGGTACGAAGAGAGTCCAACAGCGAGGGTTCGACTCGTCTAGTTCTACTCTATGAAACGTGTCAGCGCTGGCGTAGCGATACGACCCTGCGCCGCGCCAATATGTTCCCTCTTCCGTGTGTTCCCAGTAGCCACCCGATAGGATTAACGTCCGAAAAGCCCAGGGGTGGTCGTGCAATTCGTCCGTGTCCGATCGTATAAATCGATGCAGAAAAATATTAAACGGAAACGGCGATTTGTCTCGATCTCGCAAGAAAATGTAAAATCGTTCTAGGTATGGCTCACCCGTCGCTTTGTCATAAATAATTCTATATCTATTTAGCAGTTTCATGACAAATACGAAGGACTTGTACACGCTGGAACCCAATATGCTTAGACACCATTTCCAATTCATTTTGTTGTATAAATGAAAAAAATTAATAATTGTGCCAACGTATCTACTTATTCGTGATTGGCGCTAGGGGGGCTTTTTTTTCGGGCGTCGACGCATTTGTCGTCGCGGGAGAAAAAAAAGTATTATTGGAGACTTTTTGTTTTTGGGTTTGATTCAGCGTTTGCATAACTGCAATTATTGTTCTCGCGTCTTTGACTACGTCTTTATGCTGACATTTTCTAGTGTGAATCACGGCTGCGGGCGCGTGCGTAAATCTTCGACCGCACAAGTTACCACAATAAAAGACGTTGGTGCTCAGCTTGGGAATTTGATAAATACCCTGGTGACGAGTTCTGCCGTGCGAATACCCGGCGGGACCAGGCGTCCAATGCGTGGACTGCATATTTTTTATAGTCTCGTCGGCCAAAACGTTGAGGCCCGGGCTGCTAGTGTCTTTGACGTTTGCCGCGGCTGCCATCGTTTTGAACTGTAGTATAAATTGATGGAGAAACTTGAAATAGAAAACATCTCCAGTAGGAGATAAAAAATATTTCATGAAAGTAAAACATACATGGCTTGGTCCGACATCCAAAATACTACAGTCTCATTTAGAGGGTTTCTCGGAATTTTCCTTTTAATCATTCTATTAGTTGGCGCATTCAATTGGTTTTTTGTGATGATATCTACCATCGCGAATCCTTATTACACCGAGGATACGGGTCTTGATGCTAAGAAAAATAAGAGCCAGGATGCATTTGAGGTTTCGTCTCCTGCCTCCAAAGACTTGCTGCATTGGCTGGGCAAAAGAATGAGCAAGGGGCTGCGACTTGCAAGTAACAATGAGCATGAGCGATACCTTGAGCTTCAGACGGCAAAACAGACTGGCGGTGGCACGAGTACGTTTGACAAAAGGTTAAAAGCACACGATGCGCTCAAAGCACTGACCCTGACACAATTTTGTATTTACTTGCTGGTTGCGCTGACGTTCTTCATCATTTTAGTTAGTCTGATTGCAAATAAAGTTTCTGGCACTGAAATGCTCGGCGTTGTTGCGGGTGGCAAGTAAAAGCAGAAACATTAAACGCAATTCTTTTTTTTTGAGTGATTGTTAAAAGGTTACTGTTTCCATTTATGTCCGCATTTTGTACATTCGCAAAACTGCGTCATCGGCTCGTCGGCACTTCTAGTTTGTTTCAGCTTCCACCTCGCTTTCGCGTTGCATTTAGAACATCTGATCAGCGCGTCGGCGTCGTCTTCGTCGTCGTCCTCGCTTTCTTCGTCGTCCGACGACGTGACATTTTTTAACCCGGCATACTCGGCGTCTTTTAAGAGTGGAAAGAAGCCCGGTGCCTCTGTCGAGTGATAGTTCATGGCGATGGTTTCGCCGATTTCAGCCACGTGAATGATATAATCTTGATCGTTCCTGCACGCGCTAGGATTTGCTAAGTTGTGTCTTTTAAAATTTGCCATCAGAATCGAGTCTTCCAATTCCCGAATCCATAAACTATTTGAAGTTTCTTCCGGGGCTATCGGCCAGCCTTCGCACGAGCACTTGCGGTCCGGATTTTGCGACGCTTCGATGCATCTCCTCAAAAAATTACAAGAGGTTTGATATTTATTAAAATTTTCAATTGGCGACGTTTCTACAATCATAATTTCAACTGTTATTTGAAATTTACGATGAATTTGTTAGAGCTCGACCATAAAACTAGAAATAATTTTGTCAATTGCGCGTTGGATAACGTCGACAAAAATGGAAACATAGTTTTGCAAGGCCCGCCCGGATCTGGAAAATCAACGGTCGTCAAACGCCTGTCCTCTGCTCTCGAAACCAACAAAATTCTGTATCTAACTCTGAACAACAGTTTGGTCGCCGATTCCAAGAAAAACTACGCCGAATATAAAAATATCACTTGCTCGACGTTGGATTCTATCAATTACGCATGCATGTTAATTGATTTGATAACTCCGCGCAACCCGCAGATATGTTTAAGCGAGTTTGAGACATCCAATTCCAAAAAATTTGATTCGTGGGTTCAGCAACGGTTTGACCTTACCGCGCCTTACATTTACAAGAATCAAATCGAATTGTACCACGCCATAAAAAATGGTAACCTAAAAGCCCAACGAGAATATTTGACTTGGCCCGTGATTAGACGGATCGTGCACGAATCAAACACCTTGGGTCGCCTAGCCAGTGGGGCTCGGTTCCAGCATTTTGGTTATGACAGTCTTTCTCCAGAAAGCAAGCAAAAAATACAAGAACTCACGGACGCCAGCGTTGTCGTCATCGACGAGGGACAAGACCTAGAAAAATTATTTGCAAGCATAATCCTGAAACATATTTCGCCACACAAATTAGTCTTGTGGCTTGGCGATTACGGACAGACTATCTATTCTGACGCGAGCTACAATATTTTCAAGCATGTCCAAAAAACCGCCATCGCATGCTACCAATTAACTAAATCTTTCAGGGTACCGCAGAACTTATCGCACGTTTTAAAGTTTATGGGCAGCGGCACGTATCAGGGCAACGTTCACAAAAGACTTAAAATTACAACTTCAAACACGAATCCCCTCTTTATTGACATACCGTATTTATTTTTTACGAACGAAAATATATTCAAACTTGCGTTCAACTTTAAGGAACCATTCAAGATTCATAATTATGAAAATAAGAGGGACGGCTTCATAAAAAAAATCGAGGATTACGAGCGCGAAAAACAGTATTCTCCTCAAATACCATACCCAAAACAACTCGAAAAGATATTTGGAGCATATTCCAACAAATCAACTATTTGCACACGACTAGCTCTTCTCGAAGAAAAAATGAATTCATTTGGATCTGTTCCAAAATATGTATTTGGAACGATTCATTCATTCAAAGGCGCCGAATTCAAATATTGGAGAATTTTTGACGATATGTGGGACGACGACCTATTCTTTAGGCAATTCAAAAAAAAAAGGAACGTAATCAACGTCGCGCTATCCCGGGGCACAGACTGTGTCATTTTAGACGGCGACGCCGGCAAAGAGCTGCAAGCTCTGCTTTTTTTTCGTCAACTCCCAGACGATGTAAAACATCTCGTAGCGTCCTTCTGTCCACATTTGACCACTGGCTAAAATAAAAAAATAAAAAATAATTTGCTATAATAAACAAGATGAACAATTATTTGAACACCTGGTGGAAAATGACTTTACTGATATTTGCTCTGCTCCTAGTCGTCGCATTACCCGGCTTTGCCTTTCCGACATGGTACACACTTGGTGGTGAGGAAGATGAATACGTTTTCAGCGGCGAGCCACCCGCTGCTTTAAACATACGAACAACCTCAGCTTGGGCAGCGCAGGCAGGTTATCCTAATGGAGATTGGGGATATCAACGTCATAAATTAAAACTTGAGAAATTCGACGCCGACGGAAATGACTTAGTTAAACTAGGTGAATGGTATACCGGCAGCGCCGGCGGCGCCGGCGGAAACTCGAGTACTATATCAGTTGACTCTGCTGGCCACGGCTTACTTGTAGGCAATATAATTGTGGTTAGTTTTGTATCAACCGTGGTTGGCGGCGCGACCGACTATCAAGATACTGAAACTCAAAATGGCAGTTACAAAGTAGTAGGTGTTCCTAGCAGCAGCACATTTCAAATTACACTTGGGATAACGGTAAATAAACCGGATTCCAGCACCCAACCCGGGTCAACGAGTTTTATTTACTGGTATAAATCCGGTTGTAATGGCGACCAACATGATCAAAAAGCCCCGTCGCAATGCAAGACTGGTACACGCAATAATCCACTACCATCAGGCTTCGACCCAACTTTGCAAGCGAGTGCATCGCGGACCTGGTCTTTTAACACTTACAAGGGCCCGCAGCCTATTGTATATAGACTTATGGGCAATTGGGGTGCACTCTCAGTTTTTAGCACTCATCATAAAAAAGTTTACTTTAAGATTGTTGGGAAAGATCTAGTATTTGATGTACAACACAATAATTACTCCCCTTTCGAGAACGAGGACCTTCCTACGGGTTTTTCTATCAATTTTGATCAAACGACTACAGCATTAAGTAACGAGTTGATGCAAACGGGAGTAGGTAAAATATATTCGAATGCCATCGTTAAACCCGACGATAAACTCTATTTAAGATTTATGCGATACAGTGCTGATAGTACCGCGACCGGCTCGGTGGTAAATTTATCACTTGGATACATTACAGTTCCGGGAGAATTTAAACCTGTTAAAAAATAAAAACGACTTTTTTCGTCAACTCCCCAGACGATGTATCTCGTAGCGTCCTTCTGTCCACATTTGACCACTGGCTAAATAAAAAAATAATTTGCCATAATAAACAAGATGAACAATTATTTGAACACCTGGTGGAAAATGACTTTACTGATATTTGCTGTGCTCCTAGTCGTCGTATTACCCGGCTTTGCCTTTCCGACCTGGTACACGATTGGTGGTGAGGAAGATGAATACGTTTTCAGCGGCGAGCCACCCGCTGCTTTAAACATACGGACAACCGCAACTTGGGACGCGGAGACAGGTTATCCTGATGGAGATTGGGGAGCTCAACATTATAAATTAAAACTTGAGAAAATGGACGCCGACGGAAATGACATGGTTCGTGTAGGTCACTGGTATACCGGCAGCCAAGCCGGCACCGGCGGAAACTCGAATACTATAACCGTATTAAATATATCTCATGCCTCTACCACTAACGTTGACCACGGCTTAGTTATAGGCGATATAATTGTGGTTAGTTTTGTATCAACCGTGAGCGGCGGCGCGACCGTCTATCAAAATACTGAAGCTCAAAATGGCAGTTACAAAGTAGTAGGTGTTCCTAGCGCAGACAGATTTCAAATTACACTTGCGATATCGGTAGATAAAGCGGATGACATCGCTTCATCCGCATCAACGAGTTTTATGTACTGGTATAAATCCGGTTGTAATGGCGACCAACATGATCAAAACGCCCCGTCGCAATGCAAGACTGGTACACGCAATAATCCACTACCATTAGGCTTCAACCCAGCAGCTAGCGCCACGAAGGCCCTGGAGACGCATGGGTCGGGCCTTTCGGACGCGCTTGATCTTGATACATCGGCGTTAGCCACCGCAAATTGGAAGAGCTACAAGGGCCCGCAGCCTATTGTATATAGACTTATGGGCAATTGGGGTGCTGAAAGATTCATTTTTGACAATCATAATAAAAAAGTTTACTTTAAGATTGTTGGGAAAGATCTAGTATTTGATGTACAACACAATAATTACGCCCCTTTCCAGAACGAGGACTATCCTACGGGTTTTTCTATCAATCATGATGCTGAGACTACCCCATTAACTATCCAGTTGATGGAAACGGGAGTAGGTAAAATATATACGAATGCCATCGTTAAACCCGACGATAAACTCTATTTAAGATTTATGCGAACAGTAGCTGATAGTTCTGTCGAGGAGACCAAGGACGACGTCGGCTCCGTGGTGAATTTATCACTTGGATACATTACAGTTCCGGGAGAATTTAAACCTGTTAAAAAATAAAAACGACTTTAGCCAGTGCTCAAGTGTGGACATGTTTTTTTTTAGTCATAATTATTTTTTAGTGCTAATTATGACAGCTCCTCCCGCGTCCCCGTAGAGGCTGCTCGACCACGTACCAACGAGCGTTCCGCCTTCTTGGCCTCATCCTCTTTCTGCGCCAAGTACGGCGAGTACGAGACCTGTATCGAGTTAAAATCCTCACCCGACGCTAAAACAAAAAAAATCTCGTCAATAACTAAATGGGAAATTCTAATGGTAGAAATGCTACTTTTAGAATAATAAGCTCTCCGGAATTCGAAAAATTAACTGCAGACATTGAAGAGGGCCTTGACTACAATGCTGTACATCCGTGCAAAGGCGATTTAAAACATGTTAAAAATAAAATTGAGTGTATAAATAAAACCGTGGAAGCGTTTAAAAATTGTCAGACCATGAAGGATGTTGAAGAAGTATGCGTTCAATCACTGAAAGGAAATATGATGATGTGGATGTCCTTTTATTCGAAACAAGCAGAACTCGAATACGTCGATGTTTTGGGAAATAAAACAGGGACACTTTACAATGAAATAGAAGACGGCGAGGCCCCCGGCCGTCGGGGCCTCGACGAAGCGGATCGCGACCAACTTATTCAAATGACAAGGAAAGGATTCATAACGAACGACTGGCGAAGGGGCGAAATTAAGTACGGCTCCGACGACATGGGGCCGTCGCATATTCAACACCAATATGTGTCCGGATACTTGCATCGTAAGTACTTACCAAAACTTCAAACGAGTCTTGAAACATATAAGCCACAGCTACAACTTCCGGCAAATGTAGGAATTAAGTACAATGTGAAAGGCTCAAATTTAGGCTTTCCGGTGATTTTTAATCTTTCACAAGGGACCAGAGGCATGCAAATACACGAGGTCATATATAAGGATGGCCCGTTTATTCTATTAGAAAAAGACTTTCGAACAAATCCCGATGACAAGCGAACTGTTGTCGCCACTTTCGGCTCAGACGACATGGGAAAAGATCTGCAACCGTTTAAGTTTCTCAAGAACTTTTTAGAAACAGCGAATGAGAAACGAATGTCGGAGGTCGCCGCGCTGCGGGCGCGCGCCGGGTTGTCTCGAGATGAAGAAGTATACAAGGATGAAGATAAATTTTATCTCATCGCCAGATTTCTGAATAAAAACTTACTACGATATATGCGTCAGAACTATGTCGCGCTTACTATTGTCGATAGTATACCGGGGCGCAATATTATGTACCCCATCATAAATGACGCGCTGACTGAAGCAAGTCGATAGGTTATAGTACAATCAAACAAGAATATATTTTTTTCTTACTCGTTCTCGTCAAGGGGTCGGGGTTAGTCGTGGGAGGAAGCTCAGTTATATTTTTCTCCAGGTTTTCATAATCAAGACCAAATGAATGATGACCTCGCGCCAGGCCCTCCTAATTTTTCAATTGTGGGTCGTTTCTGAATTTGAAGACGCAAAACGTAACCTCACGCGGACTTTTGGAACAAGACACCAAAAATACGCGTTTTGCGAATACAACGAGTATAGTTGTTGTCCTCGAAACCTTTTTGGAAAAGTTACGTGCAATTGCAAAACCAACAAGTTCAAACAAGAAATCATTTATTTAGATTTGCTATATTTTTACTGCAACAAACTTCAAGTAGCGTTGCGCGGCCCCCCGTTGAAATACAAAATCTTAAATGACATCTGCGAAGACCAGGTTGTGTAAATTGCCGGCTTTCGTGCAGCTTGAAATAACTAGCTATTTAGATTCCGCGACGATCTTAATCGTAAAAAAAAGAAAGATATTATCACCAAATTTTATCTTTCATTGCATTTGCATGATGCAGTTCAATTACGTCGTGAATCAGTTAAATTATTACCGTCGCGAATATAACAATTTGTGCACATTTACGCGATTTGCTTTGCACAAAAACAGACAAAAGAGGAATTTAGTAGTCTAGAGCATAATGTTTTTTTTATTTTTTATAATAATAATATGTCCGAATTCAACAAATCTGGAAACTACACAAATGGCTTCTATATTACTTTGCCAGAAGCTAAAGATCGTCAGGCACAGTTTTCAAACCAAATGGAAAAACAACCAAATTTGATAATAAAACCCTGGTTTGTGGATAAAAAGAAGGAAAGATATACAACAGACAGTCACGTAGCATGTCTAAAAGAAGCTATTAAATTAGGATTGTCACGAGTCATTGTTTTTGAAGACGATGCCATTTTGCCGGAAGAAAATATACATAAAACTATTGAAGCCGTGGACGCCGAGCTAGAGGGGAAGTGGCAAGTTCTCATATCGGGACATAAGACAAAAAATATGAGATCTGGGGATGTTACGAAAATAAGTAGCTTAGTTGTCAAGGACGGGGATCGCAGAGCGGAGGGCACTTTGTTTAGGGTTCATCGTTCGGTAGCTGGGTGCCACGCCTACACCGTCAACGGCGTCGAAGCCATGTCCGAATTAATTAGGATTCAAAGCGTCTCGGAATATACTGGAAGCGGTCGCATTGACGTGCACGATGGTTGGTTCAAGGGCACGAATCCTAACAAAAACACGGGTCGCCATTGCATTGAGGGAAGTTATTTAAGGGAACAAGATTTGTGGTTTATTACTGATTTGGCGTATGTCACAGAACAGCATATAGACGGATATTCTTATAGGATGAAAGATACAAAACACGCGAGGTGGGACGACGAGAACTCGCAGTCGTGGGTCAAGCGATTGAACAGGAATATGCTTTCCCCTCCTAAAAATGTTTTAGTTTTGTCTTATCCGGGTCTCGCTGGGGACGAGGTCAGAAAAATGTGCGCAAACATATTGACCGAGACTTCCGTCAAGGGGCACGTCACTTTAAAAGTTATTCAGAAATCACAAGACGTTGTCAACGTGCTGCGCGACTGGGTTAAGACATCTAAATCGATTATACCCGGTAAGAAACACGTCGTCTTCGCCGTAACTGGAAAACCCGAATTGTCGCACGAAGACGCTCGTACAATCAAAAAATGGAGTACTCAAATAAATAAAATAACGAAAGAAAAATACAAGTACGATGCTGAATACGAACGCGCAAACAACGATAGGAATCGCGGCAAGGGAATGAAAGTTGATTTTTCTGAATGGCGGGATTTCATGTTTACAGTTTTCCACGTGGAAGATTTTATGAAAGATGCAAAGCGCGCGTCTCAGTTTCTTAGCATGCGTCTTGGAATGGATGCTAATAAGCTAATTCAAGTAGGCCAGAACGTTGCACCTATATCGCGAGCTAGTCTGCAAAAAAAAATTGATGAAGTCGATCTATCAGAGTCAGACTACGAGTCTGACGACGACACTTTGTCCGAAACTGCAAATTTTAAATTTAAGGACCCCCTCGAAAAAGCTAGGTATATTTAATTATTTAAGAACTAATGTTGTTTGTTTTTTGGTGGCGCGCGCTTGCTGCTTGCCCTTATGTTTTCGCTTGGGTTTGGCTTTGCCGCCCAAGAGAGTTTGTTGATGTGAGTTTGTCTTTTTTGGACCGCAGACCAACACTTGTGTTTGCACCGGCGTAGAAGGCTTGTCGGTCTTCTTTACAAGAACATACTCCATAATTGATCTGTTTCCTTGAAGTTTTCGCATACAATCGTTAAATTCGAAGTCCAAATTAACCATGCAATCAGTCATCCGACAAATTGCATCTCTTAATTTTTCAAAATAGTAAATTTTGTCAAGGGGCGGACCGTGATTTAGTTGCCAAGTCGGATCTTCGCCGCGAAAAACTAATTTTTCATGTCCATTCTTGACGACAACGAAATTCACTCGGTCGCCCGGAAGCGGTATGTCGCAAGTCATGTCACCTTCTAACACTCTTTTTTCTATTTTTTTGGCGAGGACGGAATGAATCTGCGGCGACTTATAGCCCTTGCCACTCAACTGCTTTGATATGATGAATTGTGACTGCGGTACCATATTCATATCAAGATTTTTTAAATTTCGCGCAAGAGTATTTTTCACTTGCTGTATGATTTCTTGCTTGTTGATTCCTTGAGACAGAGCCATGGGTGGATGAAGTATTGGCAAAATGACTTTTGATATTTGACCGTAAACGTCTCGAAGCCAGGCCGAATTATCTCGGCGCTGACTTTCGACGCCCTTGGCGCCTCGCTTTGGTTTAGAGCCGGGTTCCCATTCAACGTAAATATATCTTTTTTTAGCAATTTGCAAAAATGGCCACATGATCTTTTCGAATTCAAGTTCTATCGGGTTTTTGAATTTTTTTGTGACGTATTGGGCCATTTCTTCACCCAACGCAAGTCCCCTATTCAAACCGTCCAACGTCGACGGAAGCCTGGGATTTACGTAGCAAGAATCTGTATCGCCATATACAATAATTGGCTCTGGCATGTTGTGTTCTTTAGAATATTCCTTCACATAATGCGACGTCTCTTCAATAAGTTTTCGGCCTCGCAACGTCACCGTCTGCGCAATCCAAAAATTAGCAAGGTAACCGCGGTAGCAATTGCATGGCTTGTTGAACATTGTGCAACAATCTGGGTACATCGTGCAATCGGGGTCTCGCGTGCCTGTCACGCCGCAGAAACCGTAAATAGAATTGCAGCTGACCTTGTACGCTAACTGCAACTGATTGTAAATCATTTTCTCAAAAGGCGTTTCTGCGGCTTTCATCAATTTTTTTGTAGCTTTTCTCGCGCCAAGCAAGTCATCCAATAAACTAGGAAGAACGCCTTTTCTAACTTTTTCGTCAACAAATGACACGGAAACGGTTTTCATCGACTTTTCGCCGTATTCCATCACTTCGTGTTGGTATTTCCATCTATTTTCTAATCCATCTTCATCAAAATCTTGCAACGAGGCACATATCATAGGTTTATCTTTGTTCCATTCGCACGTAGAAAAGCAGAGATTATACGCTTGCATGATGGATGGATATAAGCTTGCAAAATCTAATCCCAAAATCGGTTGGTCGTGGAATCCAAGCGACGGCTCTAACACAGTCGCGCCCTGATATCCTTCGGGCGGTATCGGAAGAGCATCTTTGTTTATGAAATAGCCCATTTTTGTAGCTTTTTGACAAATAATATTGTACGATTTCCTCTGTTCTCCCGTTAAAATGTACTGTTGTAAATTTGTCACTGTCACAGAACTCAAACCGTACAATGCGTGAATCATCTTGACTTTTGAGACTAAATCCAAAGTCAAAACGCAATCTATCATGCAGTATTTAGCAACGTCTTCCAGCTTTTGACTCGCACTCTCGATAGTTTCGTCGCCCTTAAGACCCGTCTTTTTTCTCTGTACTTGGAACAGTCGAAACATTTCCCGCGGTGGCATGTCTAATTTTTGACGCCCGCCCAAAAAATGATCAGATAAAGCATTAAGGCTGTACGACGACATCGTAAATGCTTTTCTAAAATATATAATTGTATCGTGCACAACTGTTCCAAATGGATTGACTTCGCCGATTTTATATTTTCCCAATTGATTGTTTTCTATTTCGCGCTCTTTGAATTTACAGCAGCGATCGTCAAACAAAGACAAACTGTGCAACAATTTTTTTGATAAATAATTCCGATCAGCGCGGTGGTACAGAAAGGGAATATCAAAACCAAGACCGTTATGGGCAATCAAATGCATTACTTGATTTTCTTTCAACAACTCTAAAAAACGCAAAATCATCCTTCTTTCCGAATTGTCAAAACATTCCATTTCTACCCTTTCTTGCTTTGGGTGATTGTTTTCGCCCGCTGTTGTTTCGATATAAAAATACTCCTTTGTCGGTTCGCAAGGATCTTGTCTCGACAACATGAAAAGTTTCCGTGGTGTAATCCCATTTACATCTTGTATAACCAACCCTATTTGCTCGATGTAATCGTGTTCTTTTTTGGGATCCGGAAAGCCGTAGTCGTCTGCGTTACATTCCAAGTCAAAGACGCAAACCTTAATGTTTGCTGGCGTCGGCTGCGGGTTTGTGTAGCTCAAATCTTTGCACGCGACGTTAAATTCCCCATTGTTCAGTTGGCTTGGGTCCAAGTTTGAAATAGTTACGTACGCCGATGGCTTCAGGTCCAATTTTGTATAAAATTGCTGCTCTGGTTTGATTTCGTCTAGAATACAAACTTGTAAATGCGGCTCGTCTTCTCGTATTTTGCTTTTAATTTTTCGAGCTAGCGATTTACACGTAGACCGATCGCAGCTCGACACCTCCAAGCATGGAATTTTTTCTGGCGTATATCCGCACAACGGCCAAAGCAATTTCACAAGTATTTCCGACTCGTCTTCTGCGTCAAGGTATTGGTCAACAGAATTGACACACCTCTTCCAAGCTTGGGAGGATTCGCACAATGATCCATTTTTTGGAACCACATAGACTGAATACTTGAAGTCTTTCACGGTTATTTTAATTGCAACGCCTTCTTGCGTTGCGCCGCTCAAGCGCACGTCCCCATCGTTGTCGTATCTAAAATCTATTAGTTGAAATGTTAACGACATTTGAAATTTAAAATACTTTGTTGTTATTAGTTTTTGGAGGAATTTAATTTAAATTTTTTTACGCGGATCGTCGCGATTCATTTTTTGCGTTCGTACATGATGCAATCCGGGAATTCTGTCTGCGGCTTTCTGTAAAATTTGTTCTTCCGTAACAACGTCAGGAATTGAGTATAATTTCTCGCTACAGTCGTAAACGTAAAATTGGTTCTTTCAGACTTTCTAAAATAAATTGTCGTCTCGTTTCGTAATTTATCAAAAAAACGTCTCCGGTTATCATAGACAATATTGCCATGTTCGTCCAAATTCGATAAATTTAATGGACGAATGTATACGTCGCCACATGGCGAAAACTTGCAATGGTCTAGATCGCAATACTCTTCGTAGCTATAACACGGGGCTACCGCAACAACTCTGCATGCGTTTTTTTCGAGACCCACTTTTGCCGCGGCGCTCTCATCGTAAAAGTCGAGCGAATACGTATCAAAGAGACTTTCCGTGTAATCTGTACAGTGCGGCGGCGCGGGGGTGTCCAGAAAAGTCTCTTGCACTGCCCAGAACGCGTCTAAGTCAGCGCACGACATTTTCAAATTTAAGCCAAACGATTATTCATGTAGAAGAAGAGATGGGAGTGTTGATTGACAATTTTCTCCATATTATTTCGTGGGTAAAACACTGACACGTGTAAAAAATGGCCAGCCAATGCTCACGAGCGCCGGCGCCGCCGCTTGATTTGTCAGAAACCCACGCATTCGACGAGTCGCGCCCAAGGCTTACGTGCAAGAAAGGCGTCTATAAGTATTACTACGGCGGGACCTATTTATATGGACCTCCGATTAAAAAAATTTTAAACTTGGCGCTTCAAAAATACAATAGAGTCAACGACGTTTTGGCTTCTACTGCAGACCAAGGCCACCGGTATCGCTTATTTGTAAACAGAACTAGAAATAGATTAGATGCCATTCGAGAAATTATTACCATGCAAAAAAAAAAATTTACACAAAGTAAATTTGAGTTTGAGCCGTTTGCAAATGCCGTGCCATGTGTCTTGCACATGGATCATCTGAAGTCTGCTTGGGCCGTCGACATATTTGTTCTAATTTTTTTTGGAGTCTTGAAAAATGATCGTTTTAACGGTCATCCTCGTTTGAAATTAAAATTGAAGTTTTTGCATGTCGCTGCCCCGCCAGCACATAATGATGCTCTCGCCGAAACTACAAGCAAACTTGCAAACGCCATAATAGGGTAAAATTCTAGCCGCGATACCTAACAAGAGGTTTTTCAGTACTAAGGGAGGAGATGTAGGCGACTTCAACGTTTAGTAGAGCCCTGGCCCTCGTCCCTAAAGCGATTGGAGAATGTATGTCTTTTGGGCACTTGGGAAGCACGGACGTGTCGATGGTAGGATCTTTACCGGGGATAGCGACGTTTTGTGATCATGAATAAGAATTTTTGAACCCGTGTACTGTAATATCAAATTTGTAGTCTGTTATGTAATTATTATTAGGGTTTAATGCATTAAATATTTTAACATCGAAATATGTTGGCTGTTTATCTTCTACAAGAATATCATATATGCCACCAGTTCTCTTTGTCAATGCGACTTTATAGCTGGTACTTGGTTGTCCAGTATTATCAGTATACGGCCGCCCGCCGCCGCTTCCATAAAAGAAGAATCTCATTACAATTTCATGGCACGGTGGGGGAGCCGTGGCGCCCCACAATGCAGTGTTTCCCCAAGTGCCAACAACATGTGTCTGTGTTGTTGGTCCACTCATGTTAGAGTTTTCACTCAAATTACCTTGGGTGGATGCATGAGTGGCACTACCATTACTTGTATACTGATATGATCCTTCCGCAAACACACCCTTTTCAAGACTATCTTCTGGTTTGCCAATCGTGTACCAGGTCGGAAAGGCAAATCCTGGCAATATGACGACTAGGAGCAATCCCAAAATTAGTAAAGTAATTTTCCACCAGGTGTTAAATAATTCTTGAGCGTTCATTATTTATTTATTAAACGAAAATATTTTTTTTTGTTTGTGCGGCTTCCACTGCGTTGGGTCTTTGTGATTTTTGCGAAACTGTCGCACGTTTTCTGGGTGCCGGTACGTGCCGCACAAACGGTCCCAGTATGAAAATAAATGCCCGTAGTTGTAGCTGAAAAGCTTGTGGTGCACGTGATGATCCGCCGCAGTTCCAAGACCGCACGCTTGAAAAACACAGTCCCAGGGATGGTGGGTTTCGGAATGGATTAGACACAGCCAGTTGGCATACAGCGTGCCGAAAGCCATGTACGTCCACACGTTGCAGTGGACGATTGATTTAGTCGCGAACAGAGGTAAGACAATCATTAATAAGGTGTCTGTCAAGGACCCGTTGAATGCGTCGAATAACCTAGGATTCGTAAACTTGTGATGCGGCTCGTGCGAGGCCCGGTATAGCGACTTTGAAACTTTGTGCTCGGCCCGGTGCATGACATATTGTAAGAAATCCTGAATTAGCAAGCATGCGGCGACTTTTGACCACGCTACCCCGCCTTCAAAACTGTAGTATGACGACGGCATGAGATGCAGCATCCACGTACATGTAAGATAGCAGCCGATGACAGCAAATCCCTCTGGCTGAGAGAGGTGCTCTTGGGCTGCTTCCGCGTAATCATAAAGGCGATATTCGTTCGGCTGCACGGGCACCAATTTGCCCGCATACTTTGATTTCGTCCACCTGACGTACTGGTAGCACAATACAAACGTCTGCCCAACCGCTACGGCTAAGAGTCCTAGGCACAATCCGAGAGGTTTAGGTTTTTGTTTATAGGCATACCAGCCTGATTGAAAAATATTCGCGTACGTATGTTGCAGCATGAGCGGCACGGATACGATGAGCGGCCAGAGAACGAGTGTAGCTGCTACTCCCATCGTTGAATCCCAGAGTGTTTTTCGATTTTGAAGATCGCGCTGCTTCATTATTCAAGTGGTAAGATTTTTATAGTCTTAAAAATATTTACAAAATATAACATGATTGTGTTTATTGCATTGCTCCTCTTAATTTTGTGCTTGATATGTGTCCTTGTATTAACATTAGTGACAAAGAAAGACGTAAATAAAAAACAAGGTGTTCAAATGCTTTCTTCAAAAATGATATCTTTATCTCCAGTGGGCGGGCTAGGTAATCAGCTCTTTCAAATTTGGACTCTTATTCACACGGCAAACTTCTTTGACCTACCCTTTTACATAGAATCTAACAAAAACCCACACAACGCAAGTAAAAAACACCCGCGAGTGTTTTACTGGGACACGTTCTTGGAAAAACTCAAGCCATTTGTAAAAAAAACCAAGGACGTTTATGTCTCACACAAAGAACAAGGGTTTTGGTACAGCCCCTTGCTCGTGTCTCGAAACAAATCTACTCGCCTGAAGGGATACTTCCAATCATATAAATACTTTGAAGAAGGAAAAAACAAAATTTATGATTTTCTCGAAATAAGAGAAAAGAAAGAACACATATTAAATAAATTTCCAAAGGATTTCTTTAAAAATACAGTCTCATTGCACTTTAGAATTGGGGATTACAAGGGTAGCTACACTTCCAGTATTCATCAAGTCCTTCCCCTTACGTATTATATAAACGCTTTGAAGAAATTAGTTGAAGAAGATAGCAAAAGAGAATGGCGAGTCTTGTACTTTTATGAAAAGTCTGATAGTAGTGACGTGCAAAATAATATAACAAATTTGAGGAAGTTATTCCCAACTATTGTTTTTGAAGAAATAGATCTGAATCTTGCAGATTGGGAGCAAATGCTTGTTATGAGCCTTTGTCAGCACAATATAATTGCAAATAGCACTTTTAGTTGGTGGGGTGCCTATTTAAATACCAATCGGCCAAATGTTTATTATCCAAGTCAATGGTTTAACGGGCCGAAAAACGATGAAACTAATGATTTATGCCCAGATCATTGGATTTCAACTAGCGTCCAATCATACGTAAAATTTCCCGATATTGCCAAATTTAAAGATATCCACGCCGGTGAAGTGGCCGTAATCATGGGAACTGGAAAAACACTCAAAGAATACATTCCTATTGCAAACGCCATTCACTTGACCTGTAATCATTTTGGAACTCTTTGTTTCTGTTCAGATAAAAATCTAATAGCAGACTACTATTTTCTTTCGGACAAACCTGGATTAGATGAAAACCCCGAAATACTTACGTACCGGCCAAAAAAAGCAAAGTTCTATGGTAGGTTTCAACACGACATCAATTTTGGTCCAATTCCTTCGTATAAAAATAGGATAGACAAAGCCGAAATACCGTACATCACCTATGACAACGACGACTGGATAGAAACCGGAAAAGGACGTGAACATGAATGGACTCTCTGGCAAAAGGATCTCTCGCAGTACCCATTCGGTGGCACATCTACTACCATCTTAAAAGTTTTCCAATTCGCTCTGTACTGCGGCTTTAAGGAAATCATCATCGTCGGGTGCGACTGCACCCGCGGCAAAAAATACAACACGTACACAAGACTAAATAAAAGTATGGTAGGAAATTGGAAAACAGCGCGACAATTTGCAAATACAAATTATCCAAGTACTAAAATAAGCGTAATGAGGCCAATCAATCTAAAAAATATATTTGAGGAGTATGGTCATGGTGAGAAAGTATCAATAGCAATCTCTACATATGAAGCAAACGGGAAGGGGCATGAATTATTAAATCACAACTTAAACCACATAATGAAGCAGAGTTACGAACAAATAGAGATTGTAGTTTCTGATCATTCATCAGACAACAAGATCAAAGACTTGTGTTTTTCGTATGGTGGTAAATATCCTATAATGTATATTCATAATAAAAATAACAAAGGTAATAGTTCGCAAAATACAAACAATGCCTGGAATCATTGCACAGGAAAGTATATTAAAATTTTGTTCATGGATGATTATCTTTTTAATCCACATGCCATAGAAAAAATAGTAACAACTTTCATGGCTAACCCTGACAAGAAGTGGCTTGTCCATTCTTACAAACACACAAAGAACTACAAAAACTTTTACAAGCTACATCATCCAAAGTTAAGTCATGATGTTGCGTTAGTAAATAAAATTGGTTGTCCAAGTTGCCTTACTGTGGTTTCCACCGTCAAAGAAAGATTTGACGAGTCATTAAAGTGGTATATGGACTCTGAGTTATATTACAGATTATTTAAGTTCCACGGGGAACCAATATTTATACATACACGGGCGGATGACGCGTTTATGATCAACGTCCATCATAAGAACCAGGTCACAAAAACTCAAATAAATAAACAAATGATTAAAAAAGAAGAATCGTATATTAAATTAAAACATAGCTCTGCGTCAGTTGCGGTCATAACAGCAGTGTACGGTCAATATGATGATCCTGCAAAACACGTTTCTCAATCGATTCCCGTAGATTTCTTCTTCTTTACTGATGCCGATGTTAAATCGTCAATACACCATGTTGATACAGAGAAATATCATTATAAACTTCTTCCAGATAAATATGATCAAAATTTTAACAACTCTTACGAACGAAACAAACACACATTCAATCAAGCTAAATTTTATAAGCAACAGTTTTATAAAATTCCATGCCTCAAAAAGTATGATTATGTAATTTGGTTAGATGGTAGTATTCAATTAACATGTCCACGTGCAATAGAAAAAACCATCAATGCAATGAAAAAATCTAAAAAGGGCGTACTCACGTGGAAACATGAGATGCATGCATCGATTAGAGATGAAACACTAGCTTCTCATTTTGAACGTTATACATCCAAATTTTGGAAAGGTCAATCGCAAACATATCAGGACGTTGATAAACAATATGAGGATTATATTCGCGATGGGTATGAGGATGTCCATGGTGTTTATATTACATGTATGGTAGCGTGGGATATGAGACATCCAAAAACGAAACCCACTCTAGATTTATGGTACATGCAAACTTTAATTTATACCACACAGGATCAAATAAGCTTTCCTTATGTAATATGGAAGACAAACAATGAACCTCATATTTTACCCGATGAAAATATTAGTGGAAATACTCCACATAAATCAACCTCAATATTCAAAAAACGTAGGCACAAATAATATATTACTCACCGGGAAAAGAACGCAAATTTTAGCTTAAAAAAAAAAATTTAATTAACAACAGGAACCGAGAAACATGTTTGGATCTGTTTTCTTGATGTTACTATTTGTCGTTTTGGTTTGTAGTTTCTTGATTGTGTTGTGCAAATTTAAGAAGCCTGTCCTCCTAAAGAAATACCAAACAGAGGATCATACGACTGATGAACAAAAGGACATAACAGTCGTAATATGCAACTATGCCAGGCCCGGTAATATAAAAAAAATAATAAAAAAAATTTCAAAGAATCCATACATTGGGGAAATAATCGTCACGCACGGAAAACCGAAAACATATAGAGAATTTCAGGGTGCAAAAAACATTCAAAATTACGAAATAAATTCAAAATACGGTTGCGCGCAACGCTGGTTTGCGGCATTAGAATCGTCAAACGACAAGATTTTAATCTTGGACGACGACTTTATTCCGTATGATTCTTTAATACTAAAAATGCGAAATCTCTCTAATAAAGACCCGGACCAAATATACGGAGTATTTAAAAGGATATGTTCTCAAAAAGGTTATACTTATAAATGTTCTTTAGAAAATTATAACATAGTGTTACCAGGTTTGTCAATGACAAGTAAAACCGTAGTAAAAACTTTTATCGAGGATTTTCCAAAGTACAGTGAAACTTTGGAAAAAACAAAAGGTAATGGAGAAGACATACTTTTTAATAGATCATTTATAGATAATTATGGAAAAAAACCATATTACATAAAAGATGCAAAATATAGGGAACTCCCAAATCAAGCCGAGTCATACGGTTCTAGGCCGGATCACAAGAGTTTGCGAAATAAAATATGCAAAGAGTATTTTTCGCTGAAAGCAGGTATTTTAGCAAAAAAAAAACGCGCAACTGGCATAAATTTGAAAGAAAAGCAATTATTAGACCACTTGTCACGACATTCTATAGATAAGAATAATGTCTGCATCGTTGGTGGATATTTGCTCGAAACGCTCGGAATCCGACATTCTCCCGATATTGATTTCATAGCTACAACAAAGGAAGGAAACAATGTTACACCTCCTTCAAACAACGAACAAATTGATAAGAAAACAAACTGGCACCCGACGCTATCTGACAAGGATATCATCACAGAGGTTAAGCATCATACCATACTCCCATCAGGCTTGAAAATTTGCACGATAGAACGCGTGAAAGAACATAAAAATGCAGAAAGAAGACAAAATGATCTTGAAGATTTGGAATTGATAGATCAATATCATAGATGCGAAGGCATGTCTATATCGGACAAGGAACCGAACTTTTGCGGATTCCTATGGCCTACCGTGGAATCCCGCTGGTCTCAAATATTGCTCGAACTAAACAAAGAAGTTCCAATATGTACATATTCAATATACAATTTTGAAAGCAAGGAAGAATTCGAAAAGGCAGTGATTGACATATACAGTACAGATGATATAGATCCTCGTAAAATAATTGAAATCAAACTCCCTTCCATGGAACAATCCAACAACAGATTCCTTCTCTTCACATTGCACGTACGCAACCCTCAGTACCGAAAGAAAAAGACATTCGGAACAAACATATCAAAGACGATCGAAAACGTGAAACGGAAAATTCGCGGCAGATTTTCAGCATATGTTAAGAATTATGTGCATGATAATATCATACACATGACAGATAACACAGAACAATACAACACAATTAAATCGTTGCTCCAAAGCAGAGAAACCCAAATCACAGATCGTTTTGCCAGCGTGCCATATCTGTTATATCGCCAATTGGATCAGAATGGTAACTTAGACCGTGTCGATATTGTTTCGAGGATTCAAACGATCAAAAAGTATCTTGCAGATCCTAATTATGACTTTTCATTATACCGAAAAATGCAGGAATTACGCGTCGGCAGCGCTTGCACATCTGATGGAAATCGCAGCAATAAGAACTGCCTCGAAAAGTTTAAAAATCTAATCGACTCGTTCCGAACAAACGGTTTGATTAGTTCGTATCCTGTAGCATTAGGTACACAGTATGCTTTAATTGATGGATCGCATCGCATTGCATGCGCCTATATGTTTAATATTCCATTTTTGCCGGTAAAGCTCAGTCGAAAGTCAAAAAATTTGTACTCATACCACTGGTTCATGTCTCGCTCCGATAGGAAAGCTAAACTATTTTTCACTAGACGCGACTTGATAATGCTATTGTCGGGTGTTGCTGAAGTCTTGGAATTCATTGACAAGTTTCAAACAGACCATTAAATTGAAATTGTAACGACAACATGAAAAAAAGTAATAGCTATTAGACCCCGTAGTTAACTTGTTTTTTTTCAATATTACTGTAATCTGGCCTTTGATGTGCGAAGGTGGGGTTGAAAACTAACCAATTATCTCTTTTTTGCAGTTTAAACCAATGTTTATCGATTGCCCATTGTCGAGCTTTTTTCTTGTGTGTCAAATTTTTGGATGATTTAGTGAAAGAAGCAATCAACTCATCGTAATAGTGGGCTTTTACTAAATAACAAGATGTTGTTTGAACTTCAAGAGCTTTTGATAAGCCGTCGATATCTAGTTTTCGCGTTGATTTGATATTGCCCGCAATAAGCAGGACGTCAAAATCATGCGAATGCATCGCGTAAGCGATTGACAAAGCAGCATTTTTATGAAATATTAAATCGTCTTCAACTATCAACACGTTTTTCCATCCTTGTGTTTTTGCTCTATTTAATGCTTTGATATGAGAGTCGGCACAACCCTTTGCTCCAATTTTATGTTTTACTGCATCTATTCTTTCCGTTGTTTTGCAAATTGTCTCCAAATTTTTCAGCTCTTTTTCTATGTGCAATCTTCGATCCCTTCTGTCGGCAAGATTAACATAAAGCACGCCTTCAATTGGATTACCAGCTTGAGTTACGTCAAAATTACTTGGCACCACAAATGGTAACAATCGAGGTTTTTTATGTGCATTTAATATTGTCAGCCACGGCATTGTTAGTGCTGTTATGACGTTAAGAACAGTTTGTTTATAGTTTATTGTCTTCATAATATTAGTTCTGTCGCCGCAATCACAGTCTATCTGCTCAAAAATTCCGCTAAACATTCCGTTTCCAGAAGATAGCCCGTCTAATTTATAGGACGAATGTCGAAATATATACGCCAAGTGATCAATCGGCTTTTGAATTTTTTTTTTACGAATATGATCAAGAAATTTTTTTATTGATGCTCGGGGATATAACATGGCAGTACACCCGCTTATTCTATTTTTTTGCACGTCCATTTTTTTCCACTTGACGGTTTCTAATTTTTTGTTCCTGTTGATCTCAATTCTTTTACAATAAATAGTAGAGGTGAATTGATAGATTCCTGTGGGATTTGGAAGACTATCTACAAGTCGCGTAAAGGTAGCATGAAAATCCTCTGGTGAAAGCTGACGTAGAGGGACAGCGTCGTCTTCCATAAACAGTACATAGGGGAGATTTCTATTGTACGCATCAACAAGACATTGATACCAGCTTCCAGCTAGACCGTACGCGCCAAGCCGGCCCGAGCCATCAAAACGTACAATTGATTTTTTATTGAGGGGTAACGTTTTAAGAATATCCATATCCCTTGTATCGCCAGCATTGAGACCTGGAAACAAATTAGGGATCACGCCGTATTCTTTCCAAATCTCTTGCGTTTTTTTGATTCTTTCTTCGGAAGGTTCGTGATTGAACAGGTGAATCATAGAGCTGTATTCTTTGATAAAGTTTTTACTTCTTGTAATTGGATTTGGAATTTGATCTTGTGCGAAAGGCGTATAATTGTCCACATCGTTCACATCATCTACATTAGACTTTGTGTTTAAATACTCTACGCTCATTTCTTATGTTAAATATTTTTTGGATCTACGTATTCACATATGTTCATATGCAAATATTTTTAATGTTTTGACACAAAAAGGTATGTTCCGAATGATTAAGAAGAATATAAAGTTATTGGGAGACGAAGAAGAAGAAGAAGAAGAAGATTACAAAGAATTGGTAAAATTCCAAGAAAATAAGATATACTTTTACGCGGATGTGTCCAAAAAAAGTATTTTACATTTGTTAAAAGTTTTGAAGCAAGCTAATAACTATGCCCTTTTAAATCGAAAGAAAAAGATTTACTTATATATTCATAGCGACGGGGGCGACGCATACGCGGGATTATCTGGAATGAATCACATCAAAAAAAATAAAATTCCTGTGGTGACAATAGTCGACACTTTTGTCGCGTCGGCTGCTACGTTTTTATTGCTGGGTGGGAAAAAGAGATATTCAAACGAAAACGGATCAATTTTGATTCATCAACTGTCAACAGGTTTCTGGGGAAAGTACTGCGACCTGGTCGATGAAATGAAAAATTCCCATAATCTCATGCAGCAAATAAAAGATCTATACAAACAAAATACAAAATTAGGCTCCAAGATAAATAAAATTATTAAAAAAGAGATAAATATTCCGGCCAAAAAAGCCTTAAAATATGGAATTATTACGAAATTGATTTAGATTTTACCACAAAGCCAAAAAAATATTACAGTCTATAAATATGCCATGCCAATAAGTAATTCAAAAAATGGATTACAGTCAAAGGCGTGGGGTCCGGCGTTTTGGCATTGTTTGTATTCAGTAGCAGCTAATTATGCCCCCGAATCGGGTGGCAAGCATCCATCAAGGCGTGATAAATTAAATGCTATCGGCTTTGTAACATATTTTGGAAGCAGTCTGCCGTGTGGAAACTGCAGGAAGAATTTTCCAAAAAATGTACGCAGCGTTGTTCGCGATCAATTCGATGGTAATTCCCGCGAATGGCTTACAAATAGAAATCAATTTTTCAAATTTGTATACTGTTTGCACGAATCTGTGACACTGATGATATGCAAACATAAACTTTCATTTTCATACCACGATGCTTGTGATTTATTCAATAAGATACGAGCAAGCGATTGCAACAGTGGCGAGGGTTGCAATGCTTCAAAGGGATACGTGTTAAGCCTGAGGCTACGGCCAGTTTAATCAAACTGGTAAAAATCACAAGCAATTTGCCATTTTTTCCCTTTTTTTACCCATTGCCACTTCATTTCAATATCAATTTTAATTTTTTTACCTAATCTTTTTGAAGATTGCTGCATTTTTTTGGCGGTATATTCGTCGTTGACATACGTTGTAAATAAAAACATTTATATTTTCTTATAAAAGTAAAACAAAAAAGAATGGAAAAAAAATATGTAAAGGATTAATAGCAACACTTTTTCCTCGTGTTTTAGGATCAAAATTT
>Ga0209503_10000100_pt1 | contig 58610 bp, 52 predicted proteins | sample SouAtlMetagenome_2_FD_187448 | JGI IMG/M metagenome (GOLD analysis project Ga0209503, IMG submission 187448) | Marine eukaryotic phytoplankton communities from Atlantic Ocean - South Atlantic ANT15 Metagenome (SPAdes) (version 2) | ecosystem: Environmental > Aquatic > Marine > Oceanic | place...
GTTGGTAAAAGGCGGCGGCTCTTTAACAGCACTTCCAATCATTGAAACACAAGCGGGGGATGTATCTGCTTACATTCCTACAAACGTAATTTCGATTACAGATGGTCAGATTTTCTTGGATGGAGATCTATTCAACTCTGGTGTTCGCCCAGCGATTAACGTAGGTATTTCGGTATCTCGTGTAGGAGGTAATGCGCAGATTAAATCTATGAAAAAAGTATCTGGAACATTAAAACTTGATCAAGCACAGTTTCGTGAACTAGAGGCCTTTGCAAAGTTTGGTTCAGATTTGGACGCTGTCACATTGAACGTTATTGAAAAAGGGAAAAGGAACGTTGAAATTCTTAAGCAAGCACAAAATGACCCTTTTAAGGTGGAAGATCAAATTGCGATTATATATGCAGGGTCAAAAAATTTATTGCGCGATGTACCTGTAAATAAAGTGAAAGAGTTTGAAGTTGAATACATCGAGTTTTTAAAATCAAAACACAGTGATGTTTTGGCCACTCTTAAATCCGGGAAGCTTACAGATGAGGTCACAGAAATCTTAACAAAAGTAGCAAAAGACATGTCTGCTAAATACAACTAGTTTAAAGTATGGCAAATTTAAAAGAAATAAGAAATAGAATTTCCTCTGTATCGTCTACTATGCAGATTACAAGTGCCATGAAAATGGTTTCTGCGGCTAAATTAAAAAAGGCCCAAGACGCTATTACTGCCATGCGCCCCTACGCAGACAAGCTCACGGAGCTTTTGCAAAATTTAAGCACCACTTTAGATGCGAATAGCGGAACTAAATTTGCAGAACAGCGCGATGTAAAAACAGTACTTATTGTAGCCATTACTTCAAACAGAGGGCTATGTGGAGCCTTTAATTCTAACATCGTTAAGCATGCGACTCATCTAGCGAAGGGCTATACGAACCAAAAAGTTTCTGTAATGGCCATTGGGAAAAAGGGCAATGATGCGCTTGGTAAAGATTACCAAGTAATTTCAAACGAAAGCAGTATTTTTGATGATTTGACTTTTGAAAATGTAGCAATTATTGCCGATATGTTGATGACTCAGTTTGAATCGGGTACGTTTGATAAAATTGAATTAGTTTATAACAAATTTAAAAATGCGGCGACTCAAGTTGTTATGAATGAGACATTTTTACCTATTCTTTCAGAAGCGCAAGGAGTAAATGCAAATCAGGACTATATATTCGAGCCTTCAAAGCTAGAGATTGTCGAAACCTTAATACCAAAGTCTTTGAAAACGCAATTATTCAAAGCCATTAGAGATAGTTTCGCCAGTGAACATGGCGCTCGAATGACTGCAATGCACAAGGCTACAGACAATGCCACAGAGCTAAGAGATCAATTAAAATTGACCTACAATAAAGCAAGACAAGCTGCCATTACTAATGAAATTCTTGAAATTGTTGGTGGAGCTGAGGCATTGAACAACTAAATTATGTGCACGCAAAAAGATAACGCAAAATGGTTTGCGGTACTTTTATGTAATTAATTTTGATATTGAGCTAAGGTATATCTAAGTAAAAGATGGTCATGAAAACAAAGTCCCTTTCTTTATTAATTTTGTTTTCTATTTTCTCACATTGTAAGGTTTTTGACCCATTAACACTTCAAAAAACACCCCCTTTTACATTATCTCAAACTCCATATTACCAAGCCTGGATATCTGGTATGTTTGGCGGTGGGAGTGGTATTAATGTTTTTATTCCCATAGAAGAGCCTAAGCATTTTAGGCTAGACAGCCTCCATTTTCGGGAACAGAAGGTAAAAGCTGTTTACCAAAATAAAAGTATTTTTGCATGCTTTAAAACAACAGATAATCAAAATAAAGATATCTTAGAAGGGATAGATAATTCATTGTTATCAACTGTTGACCGCTCCCCTTTTTCTTTAAAACATGATGCCTGCATCTTGAGTTATCAAATTAACAATAAACGCTACTACTATAAAATTGAAGATTTGCAGCAAAAACCTAGTATCGGATACCCTTCCGCGCCAACGGATTAATAATTATTATATCTGCCGTAAAAAGTGTATTTTTAAGTTTATAAATCCAGTAGTTTGACGCAGCTTAAAACACTTTATAAGCAAACATTTATTTACGGCTTGGCCACCGTTGTTCCCAAAATGCTCAGTTTTTTACTTGTGCGTTTACATACGGATAAGGCGGTATTGCAAGATGTAGCTGATTACGGTGATGTGTCTTTAATTTTCGCCTATTTTGTATTGTTCAACGTACTTTTGGCTTACGGAATGGAAACCGCGTTTTTCCGCTTTTTTAATAGCGATCAAAAAAAAGAAACAGTTCTGAGTACCTCAGCAATTTCTCTATTATTGACCTCTTCATTGGTTTTGGTTTTCGGATATTTGTTTAAACAAGAAATCTCAAACCTTATTCATATCGATCCCGATTATATAGTCTTGGTTTTGTGGATTTTATTTTTTGACGCTTTGGTAGTTATTCCATTTGCGTATTTGCGAGCTCTCGGCAAGCCGGCCAAATACACGGTTATTAAACTCATTAATGTAGTACTTAATTTAGGTTTTAATATTTTCTTGCTGTTATTTTTAAAATCTTGGGCAGAAACATCCTCATTTTGGGATCTATTCTACCGCCCAAATTTTGAAGTACATTATATTTTTATTGCCAACTTGATAGCAAGTGCCGCCACACTTTTATTACTAATTCCTTTTTATTTTAAGCTCAATTATAATTTTAACGTCAAACTTTGGAGACAGATGTTACACTATGCAACTCCGGTCCTTGTATCGGGAATTGCTTTTTCCATCAATGAAACCTTCGACCGAATTTTGTTGGAACGACTGCTGCCCGAAAACTTATCCAAAACCTCCATCGGGACCTACTCTGCTTGTTATAAATTAGCTCTTTTTATGACTCTTTTTGCAGCGGCATACCGTTTGGGGATCGAGCCATTCTTTTTTAGCAGCGCAAAAGATAAACAAGCAAAATCTAATTATTCCAAAATATTAGAACTCTTTGTCGTATTTGGTGCACTGATTCTTTTAATCGTTGTTGTTTTTGTCGATGTTTTAAAATTAATTTTAATTCCAAATAAGGCCTATTGGGAGGCTATGAGTGTGGTACCAATCTTGTTACTTGCTTATTTATTTTTAGGGATCTATCACAACCTGTCAGTTTGGTATAAAATTACAGATCTCACGAAATTCGGGGCATATATTTCTGTTTTTGGGGCTATATTAACATTAGCCATTAACCTGCTTTTTATTCCAAAGTTTGGCTATATGGCTTCAGCTATCGCCACATTAGTCGCTTATGCTTCCATGGCTTTTATTTCCTATTTTATCGGGCAAAAGTATTATAAAGTCCCTTATAACCTAAATAAAATAGGACTTTATCTGACACTCTCTATTGGATTTTCTGCATTATCTTTCCAAGTGTTTAGAGGACAATATATTGTTGGCGGCACCCTAATTCTTATATTTACAGCCTTTGTATGGATTAAGGAGAAAACAAACATTAAACAACTTATTAAATCCTAATTATGAAAATCAACATTATCAATAAATCTTCTCACAACCTTCCTAGCTATGAGACTATTGCTTCGGCTGGCATGGATTTACGCGCCTACATTGAAGAGGATATTATTTTAAAGCCATTGGGACGGAGTATTATTCCTACAGGGCTTTTTATGGCGATACCTACGGGCTACGAAGCACAGGTGCGTCCACGTAGTGGTTTAGCCGCCAAACACGGCTTGACTGTTCTCAACAGTCCAGGGACTATAGACGCCGATTACAGAGGTGAGATAGGGGTAATCCTAGTAAACCTTTCTAATGTTGATTTCACTATAAAAAATGGCGAACGCATAGCTCAGATTGTCATTGCCAAGCATCAGCGTGCTGAATGGCATCCTGTTCAAAGTTTATCAGAAACAAGCCGTGGCGCTGGTGGATTTGGAAGCACTGGACAGCAATGATTTACCCAAAAGCATTAGTGTTATTTTTTTGTGGTGTTTTTTTTAACACAACTGCTTATGCCCAAATAGAGCACGACAGTTTGATGGATTTAGGAGGCTTAAATAAAGACGTAAAATTTCAAGATAATTTTTATGAGGCCTTAAAACAAAAGGGCATTGAGAATTTTGATAAGGCCATTAGTGCTTTAGAGCATTGTCTTGAAATATATCCGAACTCAGCAGTAGTTTATTACGAACTTGGGAATGTTTACTTAAAAGCAGAGAATTATAAAGAATCCGAAAAGAATTTAAAAAAGGCAATTAATTTAGATAACGAAAACTTTTGGTTTAAGGACAAGCTATATCAGCTATATTTGGTTCAAGATAATTTTGATGAAGCCATTGAAGCTTTGCTTCCAATTTTAGATAATAAACAAGATTATGAAGAAGATTTAAGTTATTTATACAGCCGAGCTGGGCGTTACAGCGAAGCTTTAGCACATATTCAAACTATGGACGAACGTTTTGGATTTAATTCACAGCGTGAGCAATTGAGGTTTAAAATTTATAAGCAAACTTCAGACAGAAAAGCGCATATCAAATTCTTAAAGCACCGCTTCAAAGTGGCGCCTAAAAATTCAGACTATTTTATAAATCTAATATACACATTAAGTGAATATGGCTTAGAAAGTGAAGCTTTTATGACAGCTAAAATATTTCTTAAATTAAATCCGAAATCACATATAGTACATGCAGCATTGTATAAGTTCTATTTAAAAGAAAAGGATTATGATAATGCGATTAATTCAATGAAAATCGTAACCGAGAGCAACGTGTTAATACCTTCGATAAAATTGAAAGTGCTACGTGATTTTATGGATTTTGTAGATAAGAACCCCTCATATGGCGATGCATTAACATCTATTCAGCCTTCAACCTCTTTGGTTTATTCTGAACGTAATAGCAAAGAGTGGGGTAATTATTACCTTCAAAAAAACCAACCAAATAAGGCACTTGAATTTTTTGAAAAAGCATTTGAGGAATCTTCAGGGGATATAAATATTATTAAAGAATTGGCTAATCTGTATTTAAAAACAAAAAAGCACCATAAAGCGTTGGAATTTTCTTTAAAGCAGTTAGAATTATTTCCAACACAAATTGAATTATATTTGATATGTGGTAAATCTTATTTTTATTTCCAAAAATGGAAGGATGCTTTAATCCTTATGGAGCAAGGCATTGATTATATTTTTGAAGAAAACCAAATTACTATTGATTATTACGAATTAATGTACAAACTATATGTTAAAACCGATAATTTAGAAAAAGCAGAACAGTTTAATGAGATGATTAAATTTCTAAAATTAAAATGATAAATAAGTTAAAATACATAACTATTGTAATTATTATTTTCAGTTGTTCGGCACCAAAAAATATATCTTCCACTTATGGGAAGTTTCCTGAAATGAGAACTAAGCAGATATTAAAAAGGCATAACAAAAAGAAGGCTAAATTTAATACGCTACAAGCAAAACTCAAAGTTGAATTAATACAAGGATCAAAAATTCAATCACATTCTTTAATATTACGATTAGAACGCGGTGAAACAATTTGGATTAATGCTTTTTTAAATTTACTTAGAATAAAAATCACACCGGAAAGAGTTCAGATGTACAATAAAATTGATAAAACATATTTTGATGGAGATTTTTCTTTAGTTGAGGAATTATTAGGAGTCAATTTGAGCTTTTCAAACTTAGAAAATCTTTTACTAGGGGATTCTTTTTTTGATTATAACTCAATTTCTTTAGAACAAGTTAAGGACCCCAAGACCTATCTACTAACTCCAAATAATTCTCAAACAGCACTTAACATATTCTATAAAATAAATCCATTTTATTTCAAAATGGATAATCAAGAAATATCTCAGCCTACTAAACAAATAAAGCTTCATGTAAATTATAATAAATTTCAGGAAATTGATAAACAACTTTTTCCTAGCGAGATGAACATAAATATTAATGACAAACAAAGGATAACGTCTATAAAATTGAATTTAAAATCCTTAAGTTTGAATCAACCTTTAAGATTTCCATATAAATTACCTTCGGGTTATAAGTTGCTTGATTTTTAATGGCTTTTAAATTTAGATACTTTTTAATTACCACAGTTATTGTTTTGCTTTTTGCTTCACAGGAGTGTAACAGTCAAAGTAAACGGCAAATTGCACTAGAAGCGAAACGACTGGAGCTTCAAAGACAAATAAAAGAGATAACAAGGATGCTATTTGCAGTTAAAAAAGAGAAAAAATCCATAGTCAATGCCGTAGAGAATTTAAATTACAAGATAAATGTTCGTAAAAATTTAATTCGCATTACTAACCAGCAAGCTAATTTACTCACCTTAGAAATTAATGACAATCAAAATCAAATTTCAAATAAACGCAATAAAATAAGATTATTGAAAGATGAGTATGCAAAAATGATTTTAAAATCTTATAAGAATCGTTCCGTTGACAATAAGCTAATGTTTGTTTTATCATCATCTAATTTTCAACAGGCTTACAGGAGATTACAGTATATTAAGCAATATGCAGATTATCAGAGATTGCAAGCTGAAATTATAAAAAAAGAGACAAAGCAATTACAAAAAATCAACAAGGAGCTATTACGGCAAAAAAAAGACAAAGATAAATTAGTTTCTGAAAATAAGGTTGCAAAGGCAATTCTAGATAAGGAATTAATCGCCCAAAAATCATTGATTGATGAAATTCAAAGGAACTTAACTAAATTTTCAGACCAAATTAAAGCAAAGCAAAAAGAGACTGAAAAATTAGACGCAGAAATAAGGAAGTTGATTAGGGAGGCTATAGCAGCTTCAAATAAAAAAGCTGGGAAAACAGGCAAGCAAGCCACGTTTGCTTTAACACCAGAGCAGGTAAAACTAGCTGCAACTTTTACCGCAAATAAAGGGAAGTTACCGTGGCCAGTAGTCAAAGGGGTAGTTAAATTACGTTTTGGAACCAATCCATCTCCTATTGACCCGAAAATTAAAATCAAAAGCAATGGAGTACGCATAGCAACAAATCAGGCAGAACCCGTTAGAGCAGTTTGGGAAGGCACAGTGCAAGGTATTATGACACCAAGAAATGGTAACAATACAATTATGATACGGCATGGTAATTATATAACTGTTTATAAAAATTTATCTAAATTTTATGTAAGCAAAGGAGATAAAGTAACAACAAAACAAGTTATTGGAGAGGTGCTTACTAACAAAGTGTCAGGGGAATCCATTTTAAGTTTTGGCATATATAAAGATAGTGAGATACAAAATCCTTCAGCGTGGATTTATAAGCTAAATTAGGCTGTTTTATTTAAAAAGTGCTTTTAGCTCAGTGGCCTCTTCAGCCTTAATTTTTCCTGCAAGCACTAGACTAAGTTGTCTTCTTCTCAATGCGCCATCAAATCTTCTCTTTTCTTCATGTGTTTCAGGTTTAAGTTGTGGGATTACTACAGGCTTCCTTTTTTTGTCAACAGCTACAAAAGTGAAAATAGCTTCGTTAGCTTTAATCGGGGCTTTACAGTTGCTATTATCATTATACCAGACATCAAGATACACTTCCATAGAAGTTTTAAAAGCTCTTGAAACTTTAGCTTTAATAGTTACAATACTTCCAAGCGGGATTGTATTATTAAAAGCAACGTGATTCACAGATGCTGTTACAACGACTTTTTCAGAGTGACGTTGTGCAGCAATACTTGCAGCACGGTCCATTCTTGCAAGAAGTTCTCCACCGAAAAGAGTATTAATTGAGTTTGTTTCGCTTGGTAACACTAGGTCAGTTACAATTGTTTTTGACTCTGAAGGCGACTTAACTATTTTCATAATGAGTGGCTATATTAGCAAAATGCATTAATAATTATATTGCAGTTTAAATCATCTCTTTAAATAACAGCCAAGCTGAACTGTCTTGAGATTTTTTTATTTTAATTAATGCATTTTCAGCTTCTTTTCGTGTTAAATGACTTTCAAAGGCTACTTGATATAGGCCGTAGTTATTTTGTCCAATTAGCCTTGCATTGAAACCTAGACGTTTTAATTCTCTTAGTTTTCGTTCACTATTTTTTTTAATTCTGTAAGCTCCTGCTACAATATGATATTCACTAATTTGCTTTGCTACATCAATTGTAATAGCAGGTAATTCAGAACTTACAGCAAAAGTTGCCTTTTGAATTTTACTATTAATAATACTATTCGCTTCTTTTTGTGCATTTAAATTTTGTTGATCAATGTGGTTATTATAAAAATTTGCTCCAAGGAAAGATGCCAGTGATATAAAAATAATTCCAATTGCAGCATACTTTGTAAAAGAATAGGATTTATTAACATTAATTTTCAACGGAATAGTTTGATTTTTACGAATAATTGACGGGGAAATGATTGCTGCTAAACCAAATGATTCTTTTAAATAGTTTTCTTTTTTTGTTGGTTCAAAGATGAATTTTCCATTTTTTGATTTCGTTAATGATCCTATACCTGAAAATTCAATAAGACAATTATTTTCAAGGACTTTTAACACGGAATCAACCTGCTTATTAATTTTTAATAATGCATCTTTATATGAAATCTGTTCAATTTCTGATAAGTGATTTGCTAAAATACCATCATTTTCTTTTAATTGAGAATTGAAAGATAATCGTTTGCTAGGCGGGGTGAATTCACCAGTATTTTCATCAATAGTTGCAGAAATTTTTTGTGTTAAAAAAGCTCCAAGATTAGGCACGATGACGCAATCGTATCTAAATAATAATTCCTTAATGTGGTAGCTTATTTGCATTAATTCAAATGTATAAATTTTTTTGAATTTCAGCAAGGAGTTGCAAACGTATTAAGGCTATTTATGACTTATTGCAATAACGGTTTTTAGTATCCTAATTTAGATTTAACCCGAGATAAGACATTATTAGCAACCACAGTTGCTTTTTCAGCACCGATAGCAAGTATTTTATCTATTTTATCTGGATTTGACATATAGTGTGAGTAAAGCTTACGTTGTTTTGAAAATTTGGTCATCACTAACTCATAAAGCGCTTGTTTTGCATGTCCATATCCATAATTTCCATTTGAATAATTAATTTTCATTAAATTAATTTGGTCGTCACTAGCTAGAGCTTCATATAATGCAAAACAGTTGCAGCAGCTCCAATCTTTTGGGGATTCCATTGGAGTACTATCAGTTTTAATAGACATAATTTGTTTTCTAAGAGCTTTATCGTTCAAGAAAATATCTATTACATTATTTTTACTTTTACTCATTTTCTTACCATCAGTCCCAGGAATTAATTTTGTAGATTCTTCAACTTTAGCTTCTGGCATAATAAAAGTTTCTCCCATTTTTGCGTGAAACCTTGAGGCCACATTTCTTGTCATTTCTATATGTTGTAATTGGTCTTTGCCAACAGGGACTATATTTGCATCATATAATAATATATCCGCAGCCATTAGCATTGGATAACTAAAAAGACCTCCATTAATATCATCAAGGCTGTTAGATTTATCTTTAAAGCTATGTGCCAATTCCAGTCTTGAAAAAGGAAAAAAACAACTTAAATACCAAGCTAGCTCTGTAGCTTGGGGGACATCACTTTGTTTGTAAAAAACTGTTTTATTAGTATCAATTCCGAATGCCAGCCATGTAGCTGCTGTTGACAACGTATTAGCTCTAAGTTTTTCAGGATTTTTAATTTGAGTAAGAGAATGTAGGTCTGCAATAAACAAAAATGAATCATTTATCTTATTATTACTAATTTTTATTGCAGGCATAATTGCACCTAATATATTACCTAGATGAGGAGTCCCAGTACTCTGAATACCTGTTAAAATTCTGGCCATTAAATGACGTTTTGATTTAAATATACACAAAGGTAATTTTTTTGAACCAATAGGTCAATATTTTTATTAGTTTTGGTTGATATGGAATTCATATATTACCCTTTCAGATTAATTTACAGGCTTTGGTTTTATACCTTAGTTTTTATTTGTACTTTAATTTTATCTCCATTATTAACATTGTCAATCTTAAGACATTCATGGTACCCTATTTTTTTTAGAATTGCCAGGTTGTGGGCAAAATCTATTTTAATTGGGATGGGGTTTTTCTGGAAAATTGATTGGGAAGAATCTTTGGAAAGTGGTCAGAGCTATATCTTTGTTTCAAACCATACATCAATGATTGATATTATGTTGATGTTTGCGATTATCAAAGATCACCCTTTTGTTTTTGTTGGTAAAAAGGAATTGGCTCAGATCCCTTTGTTTGGTTATTTTTACAAACGAACCTCAATTTTAGTAGATCGATCAAACCCAATAAGCAGGAAAAAAGTTTTCACTTATGCACAAGATCGAATCAAACAAGGTTTAAGTATTTGTATTTTTCCGGAAGGTGGCGTGCCTTCTGAAAGTATTGAACTTGATAATTTTAAGATTGGGGCATTTAAGCTATCAATTGAGCATCAGCTCCCACTTGTGCCTTTTACTTTTCTTGATAGCAAAAGAAGGTTTTCATATACATTTTTTAGCGGCAGTCCCGGCAGAATGCGCATTAAGGGGCACTCATTTTTTTATCCTAAAGGATATGAATTAGACAATTCTAGACAAATGAGGGATAATGTTTTTGATTTGATTTTAAAAACTTTAAGGGACGATATAACTAAAATTTAATTTTCACTTTTTAATGCAGTTTTAATTTTTGATTCCAACTCATCCATCAGGTCAGGATTATCATTAATCATTTGTTTTACAGCATCTCGCCCTTGCCCAAGTTTAGTTGTATCATAGCTAAACCAAGAACCACTTTTTTGAATAATTTCAAATTCCACAGCGATGTCTAAGATCTCACCAATTTTTGAAATGCCTTTGCCATACATAATATCAAACTCTGCTAGTTTAAATGGGGGAGCCACTTTATTTTTAACAACTTTCACTCTAGTTTTATTACCCATAACAGCACCATCACTATTTTTAATTTGTGTTGAGCGTCTTATATCTAATCTTATCGAAGCATAAAATTTTAGAGCATTTCCACCTGTAGTAGTTTCAGGGTTCCCAAACATTACGCCTATTTTCTCTCTTAATTGGTTGATGAAGATCATTGTACAATTAGTTTTACTAATTGAGCCGGTTAACTTTCTTAAAGCTTGTGACATTAATCTGGCGTGTAGACCCATTTTTGAATCTCCCATTTCTCCTTCAATTTCGCTTTTTGGCGTAAGTGCAGCAACTGAATCTATAACAATCATGTCTATTGCACCAGACCTAACAAGGTTATCAGCAATTTCAAGAGCTTGTTCACCATTATCTGGTTGAGATATTATTAAATTATCAATATCAACGCCAAGTTTCTCAGCATAAAATCTGTCAAAAGCATGTTCTGCATCAATAAAAGCTGCAATTCCTCCAGCTTTTTGAGTTTCAGCTATAGCATGTAGTGTTAAAGTTGTTTTACCAGATGATTCTGGGCCATAAATTTCAACTACTCTTCCTTTTGGATAACCTCCAACCCCTAATGCTATGTCTAAGCCTAAAGACCCGGAAGATATAACATCAACATCGATTACAGGTGCATCGCTCATCTTCATTACTGTGCCTTTTCCGTAAGCTTTATCTAATTTATCTAAAGTTAGTTTTAAAGCTTTTAATTTAGCCTCCTGCTCTTTACTCATTATTGTTTTTTTGGTTTAAATTACTTATGCTAAAGTAATATTTCTTTACTTAATTTAATAGGTTGTAGTTATCTTTTTACTAAAGTTTAACGTATTTGGCTATTAGATAGATTTTAAGGGGTTTAAAATTAAAAATATAAAATATTACATTTGTATCTTATAATTATTAACTTAAAAGAGTATAGCATGCAACTGTACAATAACTTAAGCAATAATCAGAGAGCTGCCTTGTTAAAACAAGCCGGCAAGGAAAGATTAACTATATCCTTTTATAAATATGCTAATATTGGGAATACTGAAATTTTCAGAAACCATTTATTTTTATTTTGGGATTCCATTGACGTTCTAGGGCGTATTTATGTGGCCAAAGAGGGTATTAATGCGCAATTGTCAGTTCCTGCTGAGAATTTTAGGATATTTAAAAAACATTTGGATAAAATTAGCTTTTTAAAGGGTGTCCGATTGAACATTGCTATTGAGCATGACATGTTTTCGTTTCTTAAATTAAAGGTTAAGATTAGAAAAAAAATTGTATCAGATGGACTTGTTGATAGTGCTTTTGATGTTACTAACATCGGAACTCATGTTAATGCCGAAGAGTTCAATAATCTTATTGAAGATCAAGATACTATTTTAGTTGATATGCGGAACCATTATGAGAGTGAAATAGGACATTTTAAAAACGCGTTAACACCTGACGTAGACACCTTTAGGGATTCTTTGGAGCTTATAGAAGATCAATTAAAAGACTATAAGGAAACAAAAAAAATAGTGATGTATTGCACTGGAGGTATTCGTTGTGAAAAGGCTAGTGCATATTACAAGTTTAAAGGTTTTAAAAATGTATTTCAGTTAGAAGGCGGAATTATAAATTATAAACGGCAAGTTAATTTATCGGGACTAGAGAATAAGTTTATTGGTAAAAACTTTGTATTTGATGAAAGGCGGTCAGAATCAATTTCAAACGATATTATTGCAAATTGTCATCAGTGTGGAGCTCCATATGATGTACATGTTAATTGTGCGAACGACGCTTGCCACCTTTTGTTTATTCAATGTGAAAAGTGTAAAATTGAAATGGATGGCTGTTGTTCATCACAATGTAAAGGCATTAATAGGCTTCCATTTGAAGATCAAAAGGCATTACGACGAGGACAAGGTAATAGCAACGATATTTTTAAAAAGGGTAGAGTAGACCACCTTTTAAATGGGAAAGATTTAAGAAACATTTTAAAATAGTTATGGTTACAGGCACAAAAAAATTAAAAATAATGCTTAGAAGAACTATAATTTTATTTCTTTTTAGTTTAATATATGAGTCTTGTAATAATAATTCAATTTTTGAAGAATATACTTCGGTTGGGAATGCTTGGGGTATAGATAGTCCTGTCACATACAACTTTTCTATTGAAGATACAATTACACCCTATAATTTATTTATTAAATTGAGAACAGATAATAATTACGAGTTTAGTAATTTGTTTTTAGATACTTCTCTTATTTGTCCTAGCAATAAAATTTTAAAAGACACTTTAGAGTATCAAATGGCTATGCCTGATGGCTCAATGCTTGGTAGCGGTAATATGTCAATAAAAGAACACAAGCTTTGGTTCAAGGGGCATAATGGGGTTTTTAAATTTCCTGAGAAGGGGCATTATAAATTAGTAATAAATCAGCAAATGAGGGTCTTAGGCAGTAATGAAGGACTTAAATTTTTAAGAGGTATAATGGATGTTGGATTTAGTATAGAAAATAGTTTTTAGTTCAATAATGGTATATAAAAAAAGTAAATCAAGCAATTTTTCAAAACCCATAAAATGGTTTTGGGTTATATTTTTTGTAGGGGGCTTGTCAATTCCAGCCATATTTTTATTTGCTTCTTTTGGCTTTATGGGACAAATGCCTGATCATACTGCTCTTGAGAATCCAAGAACTAAATTAGCTACTGAAATAATATCATCAGACGGAGTTACTATTGGTAAATTCTATTACAGAGATAACAGAACACCAGTTGGTTTTGACGAACTTCCAAATCATTTAGTAGATGCACTCATTGCTACTGAGGATAGGCGTTTTGAAGATCATGCTGGAATTGATTTTAAAGGCACTCTTCGTGCAATTATTAAATTAGGCAAGGATGGAGGAGGTAGTACGATCTCTCAACAGCTAGCCAAACAGCTTTTTCACGGAGAAGGGTCTAAGAACAAATTTGGCAGAATTATACAGAAAATAAAAGAATGGATAATTGCTATTAGGCTAGAGAAACAATACACAAAACAAGAAATTATAACACAATATTTTAATATATACGATTTTGGGAATAATGCCGACGGCATTCGTAGCGCTTCTCGAATTTATTTTGGGAAAGAACCATCTTCTTTAAATATTTCTGAATCAGCAATGCTAGTTGGAATGTTTAAAAATTCATCTCTTTACAATCCTAGGCCTAAACGAAATCCTGTTGGCACAAAAAACCGTCGTGATGTTGTACTTTCGCAAATGGCAAAATACGATTTTATATCAGAAGAGTTGAAGGATTCCATACAAGCGACCCCATTAAATTTAAATTATACACCTGAATCTCACCGTGAAGGAATTGCTACTTATTTTAGAGCATATCTTCAAGAATATTTAAAAGATTGGGCTAATAATAATACGAAACCAAATGGAGAAAAATATAATATTTATAAAGACGGGTTAAAGGTTTATACCACTATTGATTCAAGGATGCAAAATATTGCAGAGTATTCAGTATCTGAGCATATGCAATCTTTACAGTCTGAGTTTTTTGTTCAGAACACAAAAGAAAGAAACCCAACAACCCCTTTTTTAGGTTTAAAAGACAAGGAAGTTGAAAAATTATTAGAGCTAGGTTTGCGTAGATCAGAGAGATGGCGTAAGATGCTTTATGATCTAAAAAAACCTGAAGACGAAATCTTATTATCTTTTAAAAAACCTATACCAATGAAAGTTTTTTCCTGGACAGCTCCAAATAATGAGATCGATACAGTAATGACACCAATGGATTCAATGAGATATTATAAGTCCTTTTTAAGAGCCGGTATGATGTCAATGGAACCACAAACAGGATTTGTAAAAGCCTGGGTTGGGGGATTTAATTATAAGCATTTTCAATATGATATGGTAAAGCAAGGCAAGAGGCAAGTTGGCTCAACATTTAAACCTTTTGTTTTTGCAGCAGCTATTGATCAACTTCACTTATCTCCGTGCGACACCTTACCTAAAGCACAAATTACAATACCATCCATGAAATACGGAAATTTTAAGCCTTGGACTCCTAGAAATTCAAGTAATAATTATTCAGGATTTGAGACCTTAAAATCTGGGCTTGCAAATTCCAGAAATACTATTACTGCTCGATTGATGAACGAGATAGGGCCCAACCCTGTAATTAGTCTTGCGAAGAAATTAGGAATTGAGCAGCATATTCCATCAGTGCCTTCAATATCATTAGGCACACCTGATTTAAGTGTTTATGAGATGGTCGCTGCCTACTCCGCTTTTGCTAATAAGGGAGTCTATACTAAACCTGTTATGGTGACGAGGATTGAAGACAAGAATGGTACTTTATTATATCAATTTTCTCCAAAGACTAGAGATGTTTTAAGCGAAGAAATTGCTTACGTAGTTATAAATCTTATGCAAGGGGTTACAAAATTTGGATCCGGCCAGAGGCTCCGTCACAATTTTGCTTCAGACAGAACAGTTTATAAAGAAGTAGTAACAGGGTATCCATATGAGTTCGATAATCCAATTGCTGGTAAAACTGGGACTACACAGAATCAAAGTGATGGATGGTTTATGGGCATGGTCCCAAACTTAGTTACTGGGGTTTGGGTTGGAGGTGAAGATAGAGCAACGCATTTTAAAAGCACCGCATATGGTCAAGGGGCAACAATGGCTTTACCGATCTGGGCAAATTATATGAAAAGATGTTATAATATTGATGAACTTGGTATTTCGCAGGACAGATTTGAGAGGCCCAAGTTTTTAACAATAGATACTGAATGTGCAAATTATAAAGATCCAGAAATTGATTTTTAAAACTCTAAACTTTTAAATATGATCAGTAAAAAAATAAATAATATTGAAGAGGCATTAGAAGGGGTTCAAGACGGTATGACTCTGTTGTTGGGCGGATTTGGACTTTGCGGAATACCTGAAAATGCCATTAGCGAACTAGTCAGATTAGGTGTTAAGGATTTGACTTGTATATCAAATAATGCAGGGGTTGACGATTTCGGATTGGGTCTTTTACTTCAAAAACGCCAAGTAAGAAAAATGATTTCTTCTTATGTTGGAGAAAATGATGAATTTGAACGCCAAATGCTTTCTGGGGAGTTGGACGTAGAGCTTATACCTCAAGGTACCCTTGCTGAATGTTGTAGAGCTGCACAATCGGGATTTCCAGCAATTTTTACCCCTGCGGGATATGGAACCGAAGTTGCTGTTGGAAAAGAAACTCGAGAATTCGATGGTAAAACCTATGTTCTTGAACGAGCTTTTAAGGCTGATTTTTCATTTGTGAAAGCATGGAAAGGCGATACAGCTGGGAACTTGATTTTTAAGGGTACCGCAAGAAATTTTAACCCTAACATGTGTGGTGCCGCTACTATCACAGTTGCTGAAGTTGAGGAACTTGTGCCGGCTGGGGGACTCGATCCCAACCATATACACATTCCTGGGATTTTTGTCCAAAGGATCGTTAAAGGGGTTAATTATGAAAAACGAATTGAGCAACTAACGTTAACCCCTAAACTTTAAATCCAAAAATTATGTTAGATAAAAATGGTATTGCTAAGCGTATAGCTAAGGAAGTCAAGAATGGGTATTATGTAAATTTAGGAATAGGTATACCAACACTTGTTGCCAATTTCGTTAGAGGAGATATTGAAGTTGAATTTCAAAGTGAAAATGGTGTTTTAGGAATGGGCCCATTCCCTTTTCAGGGGCAGGAGGATGCGGACTTGATAAACGCTGGAAAACAAACAATAACAGCCCTCAATGGTGCAAGTTATTTTGATTCTGCTATGAGCTTTTCCATGATAAGGGGTAAACATGTTGACTTAACAATCCTTGGCGCAATGGAGGTTTCTGAGAACGGAGATATCGCTAACTGGAAAATTCCGGGCCGTATGGTAAAGGGAATGGGTGGTGCGATGGATTTAGTTGCTAGCGCTGAAAATATTATAGTTGCTATGATGCACACCAATAAAAGGGGTGAATCTAAGCTTTTAAAGCACTGTAGCTTACCATTGACAGGGGTCAATTGTGTTAAAAAAATTGTTACCAATCTAGCTGTGTTAGAAATTGTAAATAATGGATTTAAGCTTTTAGAGCGTGCACCTGGAGTAAGTATTGAGTTAATCAAAGATTCAACAGACGGAAAACTAATTATTAGTAATGAAGTACCTGAGATGTCATTATAATCCTTTGGGAATTGAATTAATTAAACGCTTTGTGTAAGTATTTGAAGGGTTATTGTAAATTTTATCTGCTTCACCTTTTTCTACAATTTTACCTTTGTCCATTATCAATAAATTATCTGACATATATTTCACAACAGCTAAATCGTGCGAAATAAAAATGTAAGTAAAGCCAAAATCTTTTTTAAGTTCATTTAATAGGTTTAAAACTTGTGCTTGTACCGAAACATCAAGTGCTGAAACAGATTCATCACATAATATTAGTTTTGGTTTTAAGGCTATTGTTCTGGCTATGCCAACGCGCTGTCTTTGACCTCCTGAAAATTCATGTGGATACCGATTAAAAGCAGACTCGTCTAATCCAACCTTGTTTAGCAGTTCTAATGTTTTTTTCTTTCGTAATTCATAATTGCTATATAGTTTATGAACTTTCATGGGCTCAATAATCGCCTCGCCAATGGTTAATCTAGGGTTTAGCGAAGCTAGAGGATCTTGGAAGATAATTTGTATTTCTTTTCTCAGCAATCTAATTTCTTTTTCAGTTAATTTGTTCAAGTCTTTACCTTTATAAATAATTTTACCTGAGGTTGGTTTTGTTAATTGCAGTATTGTGTTTACAAGACTTGTTTTTCCACATCCAGATTCACCAACAAGCCCTAACGTTTCTCCTTCATATAGTTTGAAACTAACTCCATCAATTGCTTTATGTGCAACTTTATTTTGGGAAAAGCTTAGATTATTAAAATATATTTTTTTTAAATCAATAACCTCTAAAATAGGCTTTGAACTGTAGATTAGTTTATGTTCTTTTTTTCTTTGCTTAACAGAAATATAATGTCTTTTACTTTTACCATTCACTATATCATTAATTGTAGGCAGTTTTTTTGGTCTTCTCGAGCTTTTTGGCCTTGCAGCTATTAATGCTTTTGTATATGCGCGCTTTGGATTTTTAAAAATCATTTTTGTTTTCCCAGATTCTACAATTTGCCCTTTATACATTACTAGGGTTCTACTTGCAATTTCAGAAATTAATGCAAGGTCATGTGAGATAAAAACTACACTCATTTTTGTTTCTTTTTGGATTTCTTTAATTAATTCTATAATATCTTTTTGCACAGTAACGTCTAAAGCCGTGGTAGGTTCATCAGCGATTAAAACTTTTGGCTTACAAGCAATAGCAATAGCAATCATGACTCGCTGCTGCTGGCCTCCAGAAAGCTCGTGCGGGTATTTATTTACAGCTTGTTTTGGATTTGGAATTTTTACACTTTCAAATAATCTTATAACTTCATCATCAACAATTTCATTATTAATAATTTTGTGCTCTAATAAAATTTCTTTTAATTGGTTACCGCATCGCATTGAAGGATTCAATGCGCTCATTGGTTCTTGAAAAATCATCGCGATCTCCTTACCTCTAATTGATTGAAATTCTTTTTCTGTTATGTTATTGTAATTTAAGCCTCTGTAGAAAATTAATCCACTTGTATGTACTTTTTTATTCCATTCTAATAATTTAATTATTGAAAGTGCTGTGATAGATTTTCCAGATCCACTTTCTCCAACTATTCCAATAATTTCATTTTTAAAAACGTCGAAAGTAACACCTTGAACTGCAGCATGAGTATTATTATTACCATTGAAGGAGACTGTTAAGTTTTTCACACTTATTACTGGCTTGGTCTCCATAAGTTCAAATAATTTTATATTTATTTTTACAAATCAATTCCCAGCATCTTATATGTTTCTTCAATATAAGTAGTAACATCTCCATTATAGGGGTTATTACCAAAAAAATATTTTTCATGCCCCAACCTTACTATTATGAGATTGTCATTAGGCTCAACAATCACACACTGGCCTAAATGTCCTTCCATCATAAAGAATGATTTATCGTTAATTTTATTGAGCCAAAAGCCATATCCATATTGAGGTGACTTTGCAAACCTTGGGTTAATGCTTTTCACAACATATGCAGAATCCAAAATTTTCTTTCCATTCCATTTCCCATAATCTTTATATAATCTACCTAGTCTAGCAAAGTCTTTTGCGTTACTTGCAATACAGCAATAGGCTTTAACCATATCATTTTTTTTGCTATCAACTTGCCAAACAGCATCATTTTCACTTTCCAATGGAATCCAGAGACTTTTGGATAAATAGTTGTATAATTTTTCCCCTGTTGCCTTTTCAATAATCATAGCAAGTAATTGAGTGTCTCCGCTAGAGTATTCAAATGCTTGCCCAGGTGTTTTAACAGTGTTTAGGCTAAAGATTGCTTTTTCAAGCTCTTTCCCATAATATGCTCTTGTTGTAATTGTGAATGGAGAATAATATGATTCGACCCAGCTTGAACCAGAAGCCATTGATGCAAGATCACCAACAGTTACTTTACTCGCAAGGCCAGTTCTATATTCTTCAAAAAAATCGCCTATAGGCTGGTCTAAACTTTCAATGTATCCATCCATAATGGCTTTGCCAAGTAATGCACAAACATAACTTTTCGCCATGGAAAATGAATTAGTTTTTGAGTTTTCGTCATATCCGCTGAAATACGACTCATGTAACAGGCTATCGTTTTTAATAACTAAATATGCAACGGTTCTACTGTCTTCATTTAAGAGTGTAAGTTTCTCTGGTATATCTAAACTATTGTAGTCCTTATGTTTAGGCCACACGCTCGATTCTCTGCTTTCTACAATGGAGTTTTTAAAATAAACATAATCGTCAATTGATGCTGTAGTTTCTCCATTTAGATACACGACTCTGACTGCCTTTAAAATGTAATCTGTCTTAGTTAGATAAAGCAGAGCAATAATTGTAATTAAACTCAATGAGACCCATTTAAATATTGTTCTCAATATTCTCATTTATTTTTGTAATTTTTATAAAGATAACTAAAATATAGTCTTAATAAATCAACTGATGAGTCTTACGATATCCTTTGCAAAGTAACTAGCAATTATATCAGCTCCAGCTCTTTTAAATGCCATAGTAGTTTCTAAAATTGATTGATCATAATCTAACCAACCTTTTTCACTGGCTGCTTTAATCATTGAATATTCTCCGCTTACTTGGTATGTAGCTATTGGGACATTGAATTTATTTTTAATATCTCTTATAATGTCTAAATAAGCTAATCCGGGCTTTATCATTACTATATCCGCTCCTTCTTCAATATCCATTTTAGCTTCTTTTAATGCTTCTAGTCGATTTGAGTAATCCATTTGATATGTTTTTTTATCAAATGGAATGTTTTGAGTATTTACAGGTGCAGAGTTTAATGCATTTCTAAATGGACCATAAAATGATGAAGCGTATTTTGCACTATAACTCATTATTCCAGTGTTTATAAACCCACTATTTTCTAAGGCTTTCCTAATACATAATGTTCTGCCATCCATCATGTCACTTGGAGCAACAAAATCTGCTCCAGCTTTTGCATGAGAAACACTCATTTGAGATAAAATTTCTATTGATTTATCGTTTACAATTTCCCCACGCTCAACGACACCGTCATGACCATATATTGAATATGGGTCTAAGGCCACATCAGTCATAATTAGCATGTCTGGGCATGTACTTTTAATGGTCTTTACCGCACGTTGCATCAAGCCATCGGGATTTATTGCCTCTTTTCCATAATTATCTTTAAGTTTATCGTCAACTTTTACAAACAATAACACTGACTTTAAGCCTAAACCCCAAAGTTCTTTAATTTCATTTTTCAATTTGTCAAGGCTATACCGGAAATAATTTGGCATTGATAAAATTTCTTCTTTTATTCCTTTTCCATCAACAACAAATAATGGAACTATAAAGTCATTTTCTGAGATGTAGTTTTCTCTTACTAGACTTCTTATTGATTCATTGAAGCGTAGTCGTCGGTTTCTTTTTAATTGCTGCATGTTAAACCCAGTTTTTAGGATGTTTCAATATATTAATTAATTCCTCTTCTTTACTATTTGGTTCGGGAGTGTAGTTATATTTCCATTGAACAAATGGGGGTAGGCTCATCAAAATACTTTCAATCCTTCCGTTTGTTTTGAGGCCAAATAAAGTCCCTTTATCGTGAACTAAATTGAATTCGACGTATCGACCTCTTCGAATTTCTTGCCAATTTCGTTCTTTCTCACCATATGGAATATCTTTTCTTTTTTTTACAATTGGCGTGTAAGCCTCAAGAAATGAATCTGCAACATCAGTAATAAATTCAAACCATTTATTAATAGTTATTTGCTTACCAGGTCTACAATAGTCAAAGAATAATCCCCCTACTCCTCTAGACTCACCTCGATGGCTATTATAAAAGTATTCATCACAATTTTTTTTAAATTTAGCGTAATAACTTTCGTCATGTTGTTTACAAACGTCTTTACAAACAGCATGAAAATGTTTAACATCATCATTGAAAATATAAAAAGGTGTTAGGTCCAGACCCCCACCAAACCACTGGTCAACAATTTCACCGTTACTGTCATACATTTCAAAATAACGCCAATTTGCGTGAACTGTTGGAACCATTGGATTTTTTGGGTGTATTACTAAGCTTAAACCACAAGCAAAAAAATCCACATCACTAACCTTAAAATATGCTTGCATTGACTTGGGTAAATGACCATACACTTTTGATATATTGACTCCTCCCTTTTCAAACACTTTACCATTTTGTAGAATTCTAGTACGCCCCCCACCACCTTCATCGCGGCGCCAGATGTCCTCCTGAAAACTTTTTGATCCGTCAATAATTTCAAATTCCTTTGTAATTTTATCTTGTAAATTTTTTATGTAGCTATAAAATTTATCTTTCATCATTTATATTTAGCTATTGTACGATTTTACTGCATTTATGAAAGCTTTGGCGTGATCAACAGGGACATTAGGTAATATACCGTGGCCAAGATTAACGATATATCTGTCTTTACCAAATGAGTCAATCATTTCGTGAACCATTTTTCTTATTGTTGTTGGTGGAGAAAGGAGTCTTGAAGGGTCAAAATTTCCCTGTAATGTTTTATTTCCCCCAGTTAAATATCTTGCATTTCTAGCAGAACATGTCCAATCAATTCCAATCGCAGAGGCATTAGATTTTGCCATTTCATTTAAAGCAAACCAACAACCTTTACCAAAAGTAATTACTGGTGTTATTTCTTTAATGGCTTCAATAATTTGATTTATATATCTCCAAGAGAATTCTTGAAAATCATTTGGGTCAAGCACCCCCCCCCAAGAATCAAAGATCTGAATAACGTCAACACCAGCATTAACCTTCTCTTTTAAATATGAAATAGTAGTGTCAGTAATTTTCTGTAAAAGTTCATGAGCAGCAAGGGGGTTAGAAAAGCAAAATGCTTTTGCTTTGTCAAAATTTTTACTGCCTTGCCCCTGAACACAGTAACATAAAATAGTCCATGGTGATCCAGCAAATCCAATTAAAGGCACTTCATCATTTAATAATTCTTTGGTTGCTTTTATCGCACTGTATACATAATCTAGTTCAAATTTAACATCAGGAATAATAACATTTTTAACGTCTTTGGCTGTTCTTATTGGCTTAGGTAGATATGGGCCAAGATTGGACTTCATTTGTACTTCAATATTCATAGATTGAGGTATAACCAAAATGTCGCAGAACAGAATTGCAGCATCCATACCGAATCTTCTTATCGGTTGCATTGTAATTTCACTGGCTAGCTCAGGGGTTTTACAGCGGGTAAAAAAGTCATATTTTTCTTTAATTGCCATAAATTCTGGTAAATATCTTCCCGCTTGACGCATCATCCAGACAGGAGGCCTATTAACGCTTTCACCTCTTAGAGCTTTTAATAACAAGTCGTTTTTAATCATTTTTGTTGTCTTTAATAAAGTAATCTTGAACCAATTCAATTACACTCTCTATTGTAGGTATTTTAGATATATATACTTTCTGGAAATACTTTTTTGCTTCCTTTGCAGTTGATTCTCCAATGCAATATGCTATACAGTTTGAAGTATTATTTTTAAGAAAACTATTAATTGACGATGGGCTGTAAAACATAACCCCTTTAATATTACCGGACAATTTAGGTGCTTCAAGCTTTGTGCTATATACTTCAATTTCATTAACCCTTATATTATTTTTTTCTAGAGTTCTTGGTAAATCATCCATTCTGATGTTACCACAAAAATAGGTTACGTTATTTCCTTCAATTAAATCTATAATCTGTCCAGCTAGTGCTTTAGAGTTTTTAGAACAATGCTTAACTGGGCCAATTTTTTGTTCAATAAGTTTTTTCGTTCTGCGCCCAACACAGTAGATGTTTTTAAAGTCAAGATCTTCTGACGGGCAATTATTTAATATAGCTTCAACCCCATTTTTACTAGTAATAATAACATTTTCGTGTCTGGCTTTTAGCAAGGCTACTTTAACTCTGTTTGGAGATGTCTTGATGAAATCAAGACTATTTACACTAATGAATTTCGGAAATAAATCTAATTGACTGGCGCTAAGAGTTTTGGATGAATAAATTTTAGGTTTATTATCATCAATTATTGGTTTATTAATTAAAGTTTTTCCTCCGCGAGAAATTACGAAATTTAAACATTGTTCAAGAAGAGTGTCTTTTTTTTCAAGTAAGGAACTTTTTTTGACTTCAACTTTTTTTGATCCGTCAGGGCTTAAAATTATTCCATGTAAGTGTATTTCTTCATTTTTAATAAATGCTAAAGCACCAATAGGTGCACTACATCCACCCTCTAATTTATTTAAAAAGCTTCTTTCAAGACTAGTACAAATCTGGGTTTCTTCATCATTTAGAGCGCAACAAGCCTCCATAACCCTATTATCAGATTCTAAGCATGCAATCATTATAGCTCCTTGACCGGGTGCAGGAACCATCCACTCCAAGTTTACGGAGTTTTTAGGTGTTAAGCCAATGCGTCCTAGGCCAGCAGCAGCAAAGATAGCGCCATCCCATCGTTTTGATTTGTCTAATTTTTTTAGCCTAGTATTAATATTACCTCTTATCCCCTCAATGGTATGAGTTGAATATCGATTTAGCCATTGAGCTTTTCTTCTCAAGCTGCCTGTGACGATTACAGCTTTTTCTTGAGTTAAAAACTCTTCATTTTTTTTAAAAACTAAGGTATCTCTTACATTTCCTCGTTTTAATACTGCAGCTTGAACGATTCCTTTTGGTAGTATAGTTGGAACATCTTTCAATGAGTGTACTGCGATATCAATCTCTTCATTTAAAAGCGCAATATCAAGAGTTTTTGTGAAAACACCTGTTAATCCCATTTTATAAATAGGTTTATTTGGCAATAAGTCACCTGTAGATTTTACGCAAACCAAAGATGTTTCGAAACCCAAATTTTCAAGTTGTTTTTTTACAACTTTTGCTTGCCATACAGCTAATTGGCTATCCCTAGTTCCAATTCTAATATGATTAGACATCATAATTAAGTTTCTATTTGAAAAATTTTATGAATAAGCTTTAAGCTTTCCTTTGAAGATATAGTATCATCCTTAAGGGAATGAGCAAAATGGTTGGTAATTTTTTGCACAATATTAGAACTGATCATATCTGCTTGATCAGAGTTGAATGAAGAGTCTTTTTTTCGTTGATTATTGATTTCAGTTTTGGCAAAGACACTTAGCTTTTCCTTCAAGGCTTTGATTGTTGGCGCAAATTTCCTGTATTCAAGCCAAGTTTGAAAATCATCTTGAATTTTGTTAATTATGCTCATTGCTTCCGGTATTTGGTCTTCCCTTTCTTTCAGTGTTTTATCAGTTAGAGATGATAGTTCGTCTAGGTGTGTTAAAGACACATTCGGTAAGTTTTTTACGTTATCATTTACATTTTTTGGAACAGATAGATCAAGAATTAGCAAGTCTTTTTTGCTCAATATGAGTTCTTTGTCAATTGTAGGATTTTGTGCTCCAGTAGCTACAATTAGTATATCTGCTTTCGCAATTTCTTCTTGTAGATGATTATAGTTCTTAGCAAGGACCTTAAATTTTCCAGCTAATTTTTCTGCTTTTTCAAGAGTTCTATTTATTAAAGTTATATGCTCGTTTTTGGTATGTTTTATAAGGTTTTCACATGTATTTCTCCCAATCTTTCCAGTCCCAAAAAGTAAAATATTTTTTTCATTTATATCTCTTACAGAACTAAGGATATATTGTACAGAGGCAAATGATACAGACGTCGCTCCTGATGAAAGCTTAGTTTCGTTCTTAATTTGTTTACTAGCTTGAAGTACAGAATTAACTAGGCGCTCAAGGAAGGCGTCTAATAACTTATATTTTTTTGAAATTTTTGCAGCTGTTTTAATTTGGCTGATAATTTCAAAATCACCAAGTATTTGGCTGTCTAATCCTGCGCCAACTCTAAACATGTGGGATATTGCTTCTTTGTCTTTTAGGATGTAAGCAACATCATTAAATAACTTTTTATTTCCGCCAGTGTTTTCACAAAGTAAATCAATTAGAATTGTAGGATTATCAACAAGTCCATAAATTTCAGTTCTATTACAAGTAGAAGTAGCTAATAGTCCCTCAATGCCAATAGATTTGGCTTTACTTAGCAAGTTAGCTCTTTTTGTTGGACTTAGACTAAATGATCCGCGAAGTTTTGCGTCAGCTTTTCTGTAGCTGATTCCAATAACATAAAACGAAGAGCTATTCTCGTTATTTATTAGCTGCATAAACTAGGGACATTTTGTTTATATCAACAAAAGTAGAGCCATTTTGGTAAAAAAAATAACGATAGAAGAACTTTAATTGTCGTTTGGAGTATTGTCTAAAATAATTTCCTATTTTTGCTGTTTGTTAAAAAATTAACTGGTTAATTAACTTTTAAATTTATATTTTTATTTATAATGAATCTAAATAAAGATGTTTCATATTCGAGTGAGAGTTTTTCAAAAAATGTCGCCAGAGGGACTTATATAGAAACCCCGGTCGAATCAGGCTTTTTTGTTTTGACCTTTCAAAATGATTTTGATGCTCCTAAGTTATTAGAAAAGGATGTTAATAATTCATATCTTCAGTTTCATTTTTGTTTAAAAGGGACAACTCAGTTCAGTTTTAATCAAGACTCATATTCCTTGGATATTCCTGAGGGCAACAGCTTATTATTATACAATCCAAACCGTGACTTACCAATAAAGTTAATTTCTGGACCAAAAACATGGGTTGTCACTGTATTAATATCTATAAAAAAATTTCATGGGTTATTTTCTCATGAGGCTAATTATATATCGTTTCTTGAAGGAGACAATAAATTAAAGAAGTATTATAAAGATGGGTACATTACCCCTTCAATGGCTATTGTACTAAATCAAATTATCAATTATAATCTAAATACCAATCTTAAAGAACTTTACTCAAAAGCCAAGGTGTATGAGCTTCTGAGCCTATATTTTAACAGAGGAGAAGATGTCAACATTGAGCAATGTCCATTTTTAGCTGATGAATCAAATGTTATTAAAATTAAGGCGGCTAAAGATATCATTATTCAACGAATATCAGAACCTCCAACTTTAGTCGAATTATCTGGCGAAATAGATTTGAGTTTAAAAAAATTAAAAGAAGGATTTAAACAGATTTACGGGACTACTGTATATGGATTTTTATTTGATTATAAAATGGAACTAGCTAGAAAGCTACTTGAATCTGGCATTCATAATGTTAATGAAGTAGGATTGAAAGTAGGTTACAGCACTGCTAGTCATTTCATAGCTGCATTTAAAAAGCATTATGGTACAACACCAAAAAAATATATTCAATCTTCAAATTAAATTTGATTATGAAAGGAGTTTTATTAGTTAATTTAGGTTCTCCTGACAGTCCCGAGCCAAAGGATGTTAAAAAGTATTTGGGAGAATTTTTAATGGATGAGAGAGTTATTGACGTGCCAAAGTGGGCACGATCTCTGTTGGTTAAGGGCATAATTCTAAATACTAGACCAAAAGCATCTGCAAAGGCATATAAGAAAATTTGGTGGGATGAAGGTTCGCCATTAATTGTACTATCTAAACGTTTGAAGGAAAAAGTACAAGGAAAGATTAAAGTTCCGATCGCCTTATCAATGCGTTATGGTAGTATGAATATAAAGGATGGAATTGAGAGCTTAACTAAACAAGGAGTAAATCAGATTCTGATTTTTCCTCTTTACCCACAATTTGCCATGGCAACCACAGAAACCATTTTGGTTTTAGCGAATGATTTGCAAAAAGAATTTTTCCCTGGGATCACTATTGAAAGCGTATCGCCTTTTTATAAAGATGAAGATTATATAAGGGTACTTTCAGAGTCCATCAAGAAATCTTTAAAAAACATAAAATATGAGCATTTATTATTCTCATATCACGGAATTCCTGAAAGACATATTCGAAAAAGCGATATAACAAATTTTCATTGCAAAATTGATAAATCTTGTTGTAATACATCGTCAAAAGCTCATGAATTTTGCTATAAGCATCAGTGTGTAGAAGTAACCCGTTTGGTTGGAAAATATTTAGATTTAAAAGATGGTTCATTCTCAACTTCATTTCAATCTAGGCTTGGGTTTGATCCATGGTTAAGACCATATACTGACAGGACTATTGAATCGTTAGGCCAAAAAGGGGTAAAAAACATGGCTATTGTTACACCAGCATTTGTTAGTGACTGTCTTGAAACGCTCGAGGAAATAGCTATGGAAGGTAAAGAGATTTTTCTTGAATCGGGGGGCTCTAATTTTACTACAATTCCTTGCCTTAACGATGACCCAAATTGGGTTGCACTTGTGGCAAAATGGATTAATAAATGGGTTGACGCATCAACACTTAAGGCTTAAATGACAGGATCTAAAATTTCTGATTTCGGGACTAAATCTATAAGTAAGCTTTTAATAAAGCAGTCAGTGCCTGCTTCAATAGGTATTTTAGTTATGTCTTTAAACATTCTAATCGATACTATTTTTGTTGGACATTGGATAGGTTCTCAAGCTATAGCAGCAATAAATGTTGTTTTACCGGTTTCTTTTTTCATTGCTGCTCTTGGTATGTCAATTGGTGTAGGCGGGTCTTCAATAATATCTAGAGCTCTTGGCTCAAATATTAATGAAAAAGCACTTAGAACTTTTGGTAATCAAGTCACATTAACATTATTACTTACTATTTCACTTGTTATTTTTGGACTTTATTATATTGATGAAATAATACCCGTTTTTGGGGGGAAAGGAGCAATATACCATTCTGCAAAGATATATTATAAAGTTGTCCTTTATGGAGTACCTATGTTAGCTCTCTCAATGATGGGTAATAATGTTATTCGAGCTGAAGGACGGCCTAAATTTGCTATGTATGCAATGGTTATTCCATCAATTACTAATTTAATTTTAGATGTAGTTCTAATAAAAGCGTTAGGCTTAGGGATGTTAGGCGCTGCATGGGCCACCACCGGATCTTATGCATTGTGTTTTTTATTTATAGCGTGGTTTTTCGTTTCTAAAAATTCAGAAATAAAAGTTCAAGTTGAGCATTTTTTTCTCAAAAGTTCTATTGTATCAGAGATAGCAAGCCTAGGGTCAATTACACTTTCACGTCAAGCGATTGTTAGTCTGACGTATTTACTCATGAATAATATATTATTTGATTTTGGAGGAGTGACATCTGTGACCGCATATGCTATTGTCTCAAGAATGCTAATGTTTGCTTTATTCCCTATTTTTGGGATTACACAAGGCTTTATACCTGTTGCTGGATATAACTATGGAGCTAATAACTATGCTCGTGTTAAACAATCTATTAGTATTACAGTTAGGTATTCAATTTTATTGTCAACCCTAATTTTTGTTGTTTTATTTAGTATACCTGAGCAAATAACCAAAATTTTTACAACGGATATTTCAGTTATTGAAAAAACACCAAGCGCACTTAGATGGGTTTTTGCAGCAACTCCAATAATTTCTGTTCAGCTTATTGGAGCGGCGTATTTTCAAGCAGTTGGCAAGGCTTTACCTGCGTTATTATTGACTTTATCTCGCCAAGCTTTTATCTTTATTCCATTAATTTTTATATTACCTTTATACTATGGAGAGCTGGGGGTTTGGATAGCATTTCCTATTTCAGATTTATTATCAACTTTTTTAACAGCATATTTTTTAAGAAAAGAAACTAGTCAAAAATTAAAGTAGATTTGATAGAATATTACAATTATATTAAAGCTTTACATTTGATATTCGTTATCACATGGTTTGCTGGACTTTTTTATATTCCCAGGTTGTTCATATACCAAATTGAAGCTCAGGATAAGTCTGATTTTGAAAGAAAAATATTATCAGTTCAATTAAAAATAATGAGTAAGAGGCTATGGTATATAATAACATGGCCATCTGCAATTTTAGCTATATTTTTTGGTCTTTCTCTTTTAAATTTTGCCCCTTATTTACTTGACCAACCATGGATGCACGCTAAGCTTTTATTTGTATTTATATTAATAGCCTACCATATTAAGACTCATTTTATTTTTAAAATGTTTCAAAAGGACAATATTAAATACTCATCTAATTTCATGCGGATATGGAACGAGGGAGCAACATTGATATTATTTGCTATTATATTTCTCGTTATTTTAAAAAGTACTATAGATATGATTTATGGATTATTTGCGCTTTTTGGTCTTGCAGCAGTTTTATTTTTTGGTATTAAGCTGTATAGAAATGTTAGAGAAAGATAAAAATAGTAATCCTCTATTTTCCCTATATTTATAAAAAATAACTTTCATGGCTAAGCGCAGTTTGTCACTAAGCTCCAGAATCTTTTTCTATATGATTTTGTTGGTCGTGCTTGCTTCTATTCTAATAGCAGCTCTAACAGTTTATCAGTTTAAAGAGCAGTCACAAGACTATCACCGAATGCGATTAGAGCGCAAGGAAGCACAGCTGATTTCAAGTATTAATTATGTTCTTAAAGAGTCCCCCGTAGAGGTAAAAATTGAAAATATTGAAACAATTTTTAAAAAGAAAATATATGAAATTGCCAATATTCACAATCTTGCTTTTAATCTTTACTCTATTGAAGGGCAACTTTTAAAATCATCAAAGGTAAGGCTCGAGAATAGCCCTACTCCCTTTCAATTATCAGCTTCCATTTTAGACTCATTAAATTTAAAATCTTCAAAAAGGTTTGTTGCAAAAAATAAAATACTAAGTGGTAATTTTCGATCATCATACCGAATTTTAAAAAGCCCAAACTCTAAACCGCTATGCATTTTAAATGTCCCATATTTTGATGATGACTCTTTAAATTCAAAAGAGCTAAAGGAGTTTTTGCTTCGTATTGGTTATGCATATTTTATTATGATTATAATTGCTATAATTTTTGCTTATATCATGTCTAAGTTCATAACAAAATCTTTAAAATCAATAAGCGATAAAATGTATAAAACTCGTTTTGAAAAGGGGAATAAAAAAATCTCACTGGATGGAGCATCATCAGAAATAAAGTCATTGGTCGAATCGTACAATGATATGATTGACGCATTAGAAGAAAGTGCATTGAAATTAGCTTCAACCGAAAGGGAGCAGGCATGGCGTGAAATGGCTAAACAAGTTGCTCACGAAATTAAAAATCCTCTGACCCCAATGCGTTTAAGTGTCCAAAGTTTTCAGAACAAATTTAACCCTAGCGATAAGGACATAAACAAAAAAGTAAATGAGTATAGTAGAACTTTAATTCAGCAAATTGACACAATGAGTAAGATTGCGGAAGCCTTCTCTAGCTTTGCTAAAATGCCAGCTCAATCTTTAGAATTATTAGACTTTGCGAAAGTTATTGAACACTCACTAGATATTTTCCCTGATTCAAATATAACTTTTCTAAAACCTGATAAGGAATTTAAAATGGAGTTTGATAGGGATCATTTGAATAGAATAGTTACTAATCTTTTAAAAAACTCAATACAGTCTATCCCTTCAGGGAGGGATCCTGAAATTAAAGTAAAACTTTTTGATGATAAAAAGCATATTTTTATTGAAGTAGAAGATAATGGCTCAGGAATTGAGGATTCTATAAATCAAAAAATATTTGAACCAAAGTTTACAACAAAGACAAGTGGTATGGGCCTTGGGCTACCAATGGTAAAAAATATAATAGAAGTATATAACGGTAAAATATCATTTAATACAAACTCAATGAATGGGACTATATTTAAAATTTCATTTCCAAAAAATAAATTAGATGCAATTAAATAATTTGATAACAGAACATGATAATGGTATAGGATTTATTACTATTAATCGACCAAAAAAATTAAATGCCTTAAATAAGGAAACCATATTAGAACTACATAAAGCTCTAGAATACTATGATAAAGACCAATCTACAAGAGTAATTATATTAACCGGTAGTGGAGATAAAGCGTTTGTTGCAGGAGCTGATATTAGTGAATTTTCTAATTTCACTGTTACCCAAGCTGCTCAGCTTTCAAGAGAAGGTCAAAGGCAACTATTTAATTACGCAGAAAATTTATCAACTCCAATTATTGCTGCTATTAACGGTTTTGCTCTTGGTGGAGGACTAGAACTTGCAATGGCTTGTCATATAAGAATATCTAGTCTAAATGCACGTCTAGGTCTTCCAGAAGTTAGTTTAGGAGTAATTCCAGGTTATGGTGGCACTCAGAGGTTAGCACAACTAATCGGTAAAGGCAGGGCTCTTGAGCTAATTACATCAGCACAAATGATTGATGCCCTTAAAGCTGAATCCTGGGGATTAATTAATTGCGTTAAACCTCAAAATGAATTAATTCAATATTGTATTACGTTGGCCGAAAAAATTAAACAAAATGGGCCAATTGCTATTGCGGCAGCTATTAAATCTGTAAATGCAAACTACGAAGAAGGTATTAGTGGTTTTGATATAGAAATTCAAGAGTTTGCGAGGTGTTTTGGGACAAACGATTTTCAAGAAGGGACATCAGCATTCTTTGAGAAAAGAAAAGCAAAATTCAAGGGTATATAGTTCAATCAGCTAAAACAATGACTTTATTCGAGTTCATTTCAATTGTACCAGATTTTATGGGGAGCCAGTATACACCTTCTTTTTTTTGAAACTCTGAGTTATTTTCTTCATCAATAGTCACATCTCCTTTGATTTTAACAAATCCTTCTTTTAGGGTTGAAATAACAGCTGCATGATTATTAAGCATTTCAAATTCTCCATTAACACCTGGGACCGCAACACTGCTTACATTACCTTTAAAGAGTGTTTTTTCAGGAGATACAATTTCTAAGTACATAAGGTATGTTTTATGCTTCAGCTAACATTTTATCACCAGCTTCAATCGCTTCCTCAATAGTTCCTTTGAGATTAAAAGCCGCTTCAGGCAAGTGGTCTAACTCTCCATCCATTATCATATTAAAGCCTTTAATAGTTTCTTTTATATCTACAAGGACGCCTGGGATACCAGTAAACTGTTCAGCAACATGAAATGGTTGTGATAAAAATCGTTGTACTCTTCGTGCTCTACCAACAGCAAGCTTATCTTCTTCAGAAAGCTCTTCCATTCCTAGAATAGCAATAATATCTTGTAATTCTTTATAACGCTGTAGTAATTCTTTAACTCGTTGGGCACAATTATAATGTTCATCACCAAGAATATCTGCCGTTAGAATTCTTGAAGTTGAATCCAGCGGATCAACAGCTGGATAAATACCAAGCTCTGCAATTTTACGGGAAAGTACAGTGGTTGCGTCTAAATGAGCAAAAGTCGTAGCAGGCGCAGGATCAGTAAGGTCATCAGCAGGAACATATACGGCTTGGACAGACGTAATTGACCCTTTCTTTGTAGATGTAATTCTTTCTTGCATAGCCCCCATTTCTGTTGCTAAAGTTGGTTGGTAACCAACAGCTGAAGGCATACGCCCTAATAGTGCAGAAACCTCAGATCCAGCTTGTGTAAATCTAAAGATATTGTCTACAAAGAAAAGTACATCTTTACCTTGGCCGTCTCCAGCACCATCTCTAAAATATTCAGCAATCGTCAAACCTGAAAGAGCAACTCTGGCACGAGCACCAGGAGGTTCGTTCATTTGGCCAAACACAAAGGTTGCTTTGGATTCTTTCATAGCCGCTTTATCGACTTTTTTTAGATCCCAACCGCCTTCTTCCATTGAATGCATAAAGTCATCTCCGTATTTAATAATTCCAGACTCAAGCATTTCACGAAGCAAATCATTTCCTTCACGCGTGCGTTCTCCAACTCCTGCAAATACTGATAATCCACCGTGACCTTTGGCTATATTATTTATCAACTCTTGAATTAGAACTGTTTTACCAACACCAGCTCCGCCAAACAATCCAATCTTTCCACCCTTAGCATAAGGCTCAATTAAATCAATAACTTTAATCCCTGTAAAGAGGACTTCTGTTGAAGTTGATAGGTCTTCGAATTTGGGGGCCTCTCTATGAATTGGCAGCCCATCTTCACCAGATTTTGGCAAGTTACCTAGACCATCAATAGCATCCCCAATAACATTAAAAAGTCTTCCATAAACATTTTCTCCAATTGGGACTTGAATTGGAGCGCCAGTAGCAGTAACTTCTGTTCCGCGACTAAGTCCATCGGAAGAATCCATGGCAATAGTTCGCACAGAATTTTCGCCAATGTGTGATTGCACTTCTAAAACGAGAACAGAATTATTATCACGTTTAATTTCTAGAGAGTCGTAAATCCTTGGGAGTTCCACTCCAGCATCAAATTCGACATCAATAACTGGGCCTACTATTTGTAATACTTTACCTGTAACTTTTGACATTACTATTTTTGATTTATTTTTAGCTAAATTTCGTTGAAAAAACAGTTGTTTTTGCGCAGCAAAGATAGATAATATAATTAAAAAACCCAGAGCAAAAGCCTGGGTTTTTTAGCATAATTTTTAAAATTAATTTAGAATGCAATTTTTGCACCACAATAGTAAAGTGAACCTATTCTTCCTGATCCAGGAATACTTGCGTAGCTTCTGCCTGCTATGTTGTTTCCACCAAGTTCAAACTTAATATTGTCAAAAGCTGGTACAGCAAACATAAACTTAGCATCTACAACAGTATTCTCTCTTATAGTTGCGTCAATGAAAGACGATTCGTAATAGTACTCTGAATTATAACGTGCATTAGCAGTAAAGGACATATTCTCTGATAGAGTTGATGTGAATCCTAACTTTACTCTGTGCTCTGGAGTATTCCAAGATAATTCAAAGTCAGAATTTGCTTCAGCCTCATAATCAAGATTGTTGTATTCATAAATTAAATTCATAGAAAGCATTGAGCTAAATTTCTTAATGGCTTCAACACTTAAACCATAAGTGCTAAACGGGACATCCAAATTCGCGTCAACACCAAATTGTAAGTAATCTTGATTTAATGATCCGCTCATTGCAACAGATGGTGCTATAGATCCATCAACAGGTACATAAACACTATTAGTTCCAATAAAATTTTCATAATCACTGTAGTAAGCATTTACATCTATTGTAAAGTCTTTTGAATTAAATCTATATCCTATATCAAATGAAGTTACTTTTTCAGCTTCGATATAATCTAAGTTCTCATTCACAATTTCTCCATTGTTGTCCCATGCGCTTTTATTTAGTGCTCTATCAAAAACATCATTACCAGTTACAATGCCGTTGTCAAAACGATCAATATTTTCTTCTGTAGATCCTAATAATGTTTCTTCAAAATTAAATAAGCCAATAAACTTATCCTGATTTGTAGGGTTTCTGTAACCAACTTGAGCTGATAATCTAATGTTTGATTGATCAGATAGTTTATACAGTAATCCAACTCTTGGAGTTACATTAGCGTCTTCCATTACAGTTTGTTTATCGTATCGCATTGAAGCAGTTAATGATAGATCATTATCCATTAAATCTTTTTGCATTTGAGCATAAACTCCATATTCACCATAAGTTATAGGATCTCCAGGCGCATCTGTGTACAATGTACCATCGGTGTCAAGATTGAATCCTCTATATAGACCACCAACAATTAAATTTGCAAAGTCAATTTTGTCCTCAAAATCATAATTAGCTTCAAAGGTGTATACTTCTGAAACATCAACAATTCTAGCACCGAGAACGCCTGTATCAGTAGTTAAAATTGGAGCATTTGTTGCGTTTGTAATAGCCTGATTAAATTCTGGAGTTCCTGGCATCAGCATATTAGCATCTGCAGCAGCCCTAGCAGCTTGATGAAGTGCAGCAACTGTAGCAGCTCCACCAGGAACTGCATTAGCAAAACTTGTAGATCCAGATAAAATATCAGGTGCTACAACACCACCAACAAATTGTTGTATAAAGAGGCCTTGAGCGTCTGGAGTAAATCCAGCTGCTTGAGCTGCACCACCCAAGAATGTACCTAAATAAATTTGACCCCATCCATTTTGGATTCCTCCTGCTTGTTGGTTTGCAATTGATGTGGCTAAAGCAGCACTTTGAGTTGTATCACCAGCATCTTCTTTAGTAAAGTATGCTCTAGTACTTAAACCTCCAGAGTTATATTCTAATTTGTGCATCTGAACTACAAAATCTTTAATATTGTATCTAGCATTACCAGCAGGAAGTGGTGCCTCACCAGTACCAACCAATGAACTAAATTCGAATTCACTTGTGTCGTTAGGGCGATAGTAGATACTAGCATTACCTTTAACGTTTTTAGCTTCGTTACCAAAAATATCTTGTTCCATATATCCAGTAGTAACAACAGTATCAAAATAATTAGCAGCATTTGGCGCAGCAACAAGAGCTCCTAGACCAATTAAACCCATTTGACCTCTAGAATCAAAAGATTGCTGACCATATTCATTTACTGCATCATAATCAGGTGCACTTGTATCGTAGCCTTCAACTATACTTCCTTCACCACAATTAGAACATTCTCTTTTGTGACGTGTATCAGTTGCAGCCCACTCTGTACCTTCTTTGGCCGAAACCGTAGCTTTCACGGCCCACTTATCAGATAATTTTTTTGCAAATCGAATGCCAAAGTCATTAAATTCTCCTTGACTTCCATCCATTTGTTGAGTTGAACCTGTTCTATAATATGCATTAATTCCTTCGTGATCAAATGCACTTTTACTGGTTATAGACATAATTCCCTTGTATGCATCCATTCCATATAGAGCAGAAGCTGAACCAGGTAGAATTTCTACGCTTTGGACGTCTAATTCATTAAGACCAATTAAATTCCCTACAGCAAATCCAAATACTGGTGCCTGGGTATTCATTCCGTCAACCATAGTAACGAAACCTTCATTGTATGCAGTCCCAAAACCTCTAGTATTAACTTGGCTAAAAACTAATCCAGTTTGGTTCATTTGAACTCCTTTAATATTAAATAATCCTTCAAAATAATCAGAAGAAGGAGTTCTTTGAATTTGTTTTAAACTAAACTTTTCAACAGTTACTGGAGATTCAAATATTTTTTGTGGAACTCTTGTAGCTGACACAATAACTTCGTCAAGGAAACTTCCTTCAACTAAGACAAAAGTAACGTCTTGATTGTTTGAAGTAATATTTTCAGTTACTGTTGTAAACCCAACACTGCTGGCTTGAACTGTAAAAGGTGGAGCTTGACTCACACTTAGTGTAAATTTACCATCAAAATCGGAAATTGCTCCAGTAGAAGTACCTACTACAATGACGTTGGCCCCAGGTACGGGCATTCCGTTTTCATCATTTACAGTTCCTGTCACAGTAGTTTGCGCAAAGGAAAGGACTCCAAAGAGTAATGTAAAAATTCTTAAAATTGTTTTCATTAGATATAATTTATGATTTGCTTGTGTTTAATTTTTGTTAATTAGGGAATAAATATACGTAAAAAATAACAAATTGTTATTTTACAGCACTATTCAACAATAATTTAATAATTATCTTAATGCTCTTGAGTTAAAACCTTATTAGAAAATAAAGAGATCAAAAATTATTATAATTATTTAACTATAAATTGATTAGTTACTCCACGGTAACGGAATGGTCAAAAAAGTTGGTTTTTTTCAGATCAAATCAGTACCCACAGAAATATAATTCACTCATTTGTAAATTCACTGTTTCATTCGAATCATCAAAACTTACTAAATCCTCACACTACTCAGGATATCAAGAAATACTCTATAATGAAGTTAAACGATTAAAAGATGATCTCGGTTTAGGTTACAGAAGAATTAGTTACGTCCTATATGAAAAAGGATATAGAGGAATAAGAAAAAATTCAATTTTAAGATACAACTACATATACTCTATTTATAACAAAGGAAAAATTAGAGAAAAGAGAATTAATAGAAAATTCAAAACTGTTGTGAAAGATATAATGATTTATGAATCTTTATGATTTAGTATTAAGGTTGATTTTATATGACTGATATCCACTTATAAATGAAATAAGATTACCTAACTTTATATTGTCATTTATTTTATTATTACTGACATTAATAGAATCAAGATTTTCAATTATTTCATTATTTAATGATTCTAATGTCTTATTTAAGACTTTCATCTCATTTGAAATTACATCACTAACTTTTTGAAGTTCTTTTATAGAAGTTGATTCAAAGTAGTTCATCAAAATACCTAAATTATCGAGTTTCACTTCTGTTTCTTTAAATTTTAAATTATTATTTGTTTTAGAGTAATAAATCAATTTGTTTCTCAAAAAAAGAACACTAGAAATTAATTTTATTTTGGTAACTAATTTTTCAACAAATACAAATACAGATTTTAAAATTTTATATTCATGATTATTATGGTTTAAGGATCCAATGATTCTTAAAAAAGATTTTAACTCTGATGTGTTTTCTAAACGAATAAGATCATCACAAAAATTATCTAGATCAGTTTTTAAATTAACCAAACTATTATTCACTCTTATTATCACATCGAGATCATCTGATTTAACACTCGATAATTCTGTTGACAAATCTGTAAAATTATAATTGAACTTAAATTTCTCTATACAGTCTATGATCAAAAATTTGGATGATGGATTTGTATAGTAAGTAAATAAAAAAGGGAGTAGATTCTGTCTATCATTATCTTTAAATAAATCTATCTTAGATAAATTAATTTTATTTTTCTCATCTACTTTATATCCTCCTTTTGTGAAAAAACCTCCTTCACTATAGGAAACAGGATACAAATACTTTGTCGTATATAATTTAAAACCGTCTAAAGTATTTCTAATTCCAAGAAAGTCAGATTTTTTGATTTTTGTTTCTGTTAAAAACAAAGTGTAAAATTCATCTAAACTTAAAATAGTACCATCACCAAGAGTAATGTTAGAATAAGTTTTTGAAACACCTAAAAAGGGAATTTCTCCTTTTCTCGAATCACTTAATTCCGGAAAACCATCAATAAAAAATCCTTCTCCTAATAATTTACCTTTATATATTATATTTTTCTTCTTTATTTTACTTCCTCTTAGTTTTGAATACCATTTATAAAAATCTTTACTATCATCTTTTAAATTTTTCATACAATAACTTAATCTGTCATCTAAAAAATGAAGTGAATTAATATATGATGATACTAATTTGGTATCATGAGTTAAAATTGAATATTTCTCCTCGTTTGAAATACTTTTATTATTTATTTCTTTTTCCTCATTTTTAACAACAACCGAATTTTCTTTGGAAACCGAAACTACACTCAATCCTTCTAAAATGATTTCACATTCATCTCTAGGGACACCTAATTCTTTAGATTTTCTAAAAATAACCTCTCTTTCTTTTTTAGAAATAACTCCATCGACAAGACAAAGTTTTATAAAATCAATTAAATCTTTATTCATTATTATATATAATTATTCAAATATAATAAACTAATAGTTGTAAAAAGATATAATGATTTATACGAGTTTATGATTTAGTATATTTGAGGTATGAAGAAAATCATAACATTTTACATTCTAACATCTATGATTTCAGGATTTATTTTCACATTAATATCTTTTATAGTTCATGAGTTTGCAAATTACAAGGATTATATCGTATTGATATGGTGGTCTATTGGTGGTGTTTTATTTGTGAATACTTGTGTTTATTTTTATAGGAATTTCATAAGAAAATGAAATACTGGAAATTATTAGGACTTGAGAGTGAACCAAAAGGGATTGGAAAGATCATGTCCATATGTATGTTTATAGTAATTATTAACGGTTACTTTCTTGAGGGTTTGAGTGAACACGTGATAATGGATATAATAACTTACACATGTATTATCGTGTTTTTTGTACTTCTAATGTACAATTTATTTAAAAAATAGAAGGTTCAGAAATCGACTTAAGTACTTGATAATCAAGTAGTTAGCTATTCGACGGTAACGGATTTAGCCAAATTTCTTGGTTGATCTACGTTTTTATTTAATAAAACGGCTATGTGGTAGGATAACAATTGAAGCGGAATAGTTGTTAATAAGGGAGATATAAGTTCCAAACTTACTGGAACTTCAATAACATGATCAGCAATACTTTTCACTTGTTTGTCACCCTCACTAACAATGGCAATTATTTTACCATTTCTTGATTTAATTTCTTGAATATTACTTACTATTTTTTCATAGTGACCATATTTTGTAGCAATTACCACTATTGGCATGTTCTCATCAATTAAGGCTATTGGGCCATGCTTCATTTCGGCAGCAGGGTATCCCTCTGCATGAATGTAAGAAATCTCTTTAAGTTTTAAAGCTCCTTCTAAAGCAACAGGGAAATTAAATCCTCTTCCCAAATACAGAAAATTAGGCGCTTCTTTGTAAATGGTTGCTATTTTTTTGATTGTTTTATTTGATTCAAGAGCTTTTTCAATTTTTTTTGGCACTATCTCAAGCTCGACTAAATGTTTATTGAAATTTGAATTTGAAATTGTCCCTTTTAATTTCGCCAGTTTTAATGCAATTAAAGTCATTAAGGTAATTTGAGTAGTAAATGCTTTGGTTGAAGCAACGCCTATCTCTGGTCCAGCATGAGTATATGCGCCTGAATTTGTTTCTCTTGAAATAGTGGAACCAACAACATTACATATTCCAAAAACAAATGCTCCCATTTGCTTGGCTAGTTTAATTGCGGCAAGAGTATCAGCTGTCTCGCCAGACTGAGATATAGCGATTACAACGTCATGCTTATTAATTACAGGATTTCTATATCTAAATTCTGAGGCATACTCAACTTCCACAGGAATTCTTGCTAGATTCTCAAATATGTATTCAGACACTAAACCTGCGTGCCAAGACGTGCCACAGGCAACAATTGTAATCTTTTGAGCATTTAAAAATTTGTCTAAATTATCTTCAACTCCAGCCATTTTAATTAATCCTTTTTCAACATTTAGACGGCCTCTGTATGTGTCTTCAATTGCGTCAGGTTGTTCAAAAATTTCTTTTATCATGAAATGTTCATACCCCCCCTTTTCAATTTGTTCAAGATTTAATTTTAATTCCTGGACAAATGGATCAAAAAGGCTATCATCTTTAATTTTCCTATACCTTGGCTCTTTGTGAAGTCTTATTATGGCCATCTCTTCATCTTCAAGATACACTGCATTACTTGTGTATTCAATAAATGGAGATGCATCACTTGAGATAAAGAACTCATCTTTCCCGACGCCAATGGCCAATGGGCTGCCAAGCTTGGCAGCAACAATTTCATTAGGCTTTTTTTTATCAAAAACGGCTATGGCATATGCCCCCACAACTTCATTTAAGGCAATCTGAACTGCTTTACCCAGCATATAATCCCCTTTATGTTGCACGTACTCAATTAAATTTACTAGTACCTCAGTATCTGTGTCAGATTTGAAGGTGAAACCTTTTATTTCCAATTCTTTTTTTATTGAATCATAATTTTCAATTATTCCATTGTGAATAATTACAAGATTTCCGGAATTAGAATAGTGAGGGTGTGAATTTATATCGCTTGGGGATCCATGTGTTGCCCACCTTGTATGTCCAACCCCAATGGTACCTTTATCATTTTTTTCAGCTATTATTTTTGATTCTAGTTCATCAACTTTGCCTTTTGTTTTCGTTACTTTAACGTTATTACCATCATATAAAGCAATACCGGCGCTATCATAGCCTCTATACTCAAGGCGTTTAAGACCCTTAATAATAATATCTTTGGCATCTCTGTGGCCTATATATCCAACAATTCCGCACATAACAATTAATTAGTTATTTGGTTGAGAGTAATAAATTTTAAATTTCACTTTTTTTAATGGATCTTCAGAATTACTACCGTGGAGAATTACTCCTTTTGGAGATAGAACGCTGCCAGCGGGTATTCCCTTGACTTTCTCATCATAGTCAAGTAGTTTTTGTGTATTGACTGCACCTACATTGGATGAAACTAAAAGACCTAACCTAATATTTGTTAGATCATTAACAATCAAATTATTGATATGCTCAGTTAATCTAACTTTATATTTTTTTAATTCATTCCCATTTTCATCAGTTTCAATGGTTAATGGAACTAAATGATAAAATTTTGAGTCAGAACTGTTGGGATTAACAGTTGGATCTTGGATATAATCAATTAGAGGAACATCATTATCTAAATCATAAACATAAATTCGATTAGGGTAGTCAGTATCTGGTAACAATGCGGAATCGTCTATAAAAAATTCAATATAGGCCTCATTAATCAATCGCTTAATTATTCGTTCTTCGTTGGCCTCTCCTTCATTAATTATTTCTCTAAAGTCATTAATAAAATCTTCAAAATTATTTCCATTTTCATCTTCTGAAAATAATTCAATTATTGCCATTGATCCTTCACCGCCTTTTAGAAATAGTTGTGAATCGCCTTGTTCTTCATTAGGATTATTTATGGACTGCGAAATATTATCATTAAAAGTGTTTTCAAATAGTGCAGTTGTGTTTCCTCCAAATCTCATATCATAAACACCTTGTCTAACGGTAGTTTCGTCTGTTGTTGCGGAGGTGGTTTCATATGTGTAATAAAGTTTTAAATGTGAATCTGCTGATCCAAAATTCATCTGTAATAGACTTCCAGAAGATGCATTATTTTGTTCAACTTTGATAAATAGACCACGAAAATAGTTATAAAAATTATTAGCAGAGCTAAGCTCGTCTTGCCCTTCTTTATCAAAAATCAATGTTTGCCAGAAAGATTCTGGTAAATTATCCTCTAGCTTTATTCTTAAGCTAGGCGGTAAAGTTTCAGACGTAAGTATTTCGCCCTCTTCGTCTCTTGTTACTAATATTATTTCTTCATTACTTGGGCTAAAATCATCATTCACATATAATAGTTGACCTTCAAGTTGATCAAAATTAACAGATTCTGAATTACTCATAGCACCATTTGAGAAGTATCGCTGAGATTCATCAAGATCAGAGCCTGGATCAAAATTTCTTAGAAAAAAATCATTTTTAAATACGGATAATTTTATAGGGCCATTTCCATATAAAGAATCAATTGTATAAGTTTCGTCGACAAATTTACTGAAATAAGGGATTGTTAAAATGACTGAGTCTAACACTGTATTATCACCAAAAGTTGGGTTGTAAACTCCAGGTGTTAGTTGGCCCAAAAAATGTGCAGTAGTACTACCAAAATTAGGGTCATTATAATGACCAATAAGATAGCCCGGCAGACCATTAGATTGAAATGGCATTATCTTTTTGTTGTAAGCTTTTACTGGGTATATCTGATTTTGAATATTTATGATTTGATCATTTATAATATCAGTACCAATGTCAGAGTAATCTTCTTGACATGAAAAACTTAATGACCCAATGACAATTAAAGATGTTGCTTTAAAGAAGTAAAACAGAGAATTTTTCATGTAGATATTTTCCAACTAATTTAAAATTTAGTGCTGTAGAATTCAGTATAAGCTTCTGCAAATGCTTCTGGATATTGATACTCTAAAAACGGTTTATCGGAATTATTAATGTATTGGTCAAGGTCAACTGGGAGCTCTGGTGAAGCCTTAATTAATCCATCAGAAAAATCAACAGCGTTTTTCATTAAATTTACATAATTAGGTGTAGTTAAGTTCTCAATCTTCGAGTCGTCTATTTCGTCAAATTTCACTTTATTCATTAAATCCATGTTTAGGCACTCATCGAAGCTCTGGCTATAAATAGATGTAAGAACCTTACTGTCTTTAAATAGTGGCTCGTCTTTGTAATACTCTTTAAGATACAATGGTAACAATGATGCTAACCAACCGTGGACATGAATTATATCTGGAGACCAATTAAGTTTTTTTACTGTTTCAATCACACCTTTAGCGAAAAAAATAGCTCTCTCGTCATTATCTTTAAACATTTCTCCATTTTCATCTTTCAGTGTAGCTTTTCTCTTAAAATAATCCTCATTATCAATAAAATAGACTTGAATTCTTTCTTTTGGAATAGAGGCAACCTTAATAATTAGAGGCATGTCTAAGTCGTTTATGACCAAATTGATACCTGACAAGCGAATTACCTCATGAAGCTGGTGCCTACGCTCATTTATATTTCCATATCGGGGCATAAAAATTCTAATTTGACCACCCTGTTTATTAACCATTCTTGGTGCTTCGAAAGACATTGAAGAAATTTCAGTTTCTGGTAAGTAAGGTATAACTTCAGAAGATACGTATAGTATTCTTTTATCTTTCATAAAACAGATCTTTAAATTTTATAAATAAAAATTATGCAAAAATACAAAATTTTATGCAGATTAATTGTAATAGCTTAAGTTTGCAGGCTGTAATTAACTACACGAATGAAAGTTTTTGATAATAAAAGAGGCTTATCTAATTTTTTGAATTCATTAGAAAGTCAAAAATTGAGTCTAGGTTTTGTCCCAACAATGGGTGCGCTGCATCAAGGTCATTTAGGTTTAGTTAAAAGGGCAGTAAAAGAAAATGACTTTACAATTGTTAGTATTTATGTAAATCCTACACAGTTTGATAATAAACTTGATTTATTCAAATATCCAAAAAATGTAGATCAAGACATCAGTCTTCTAAATAAATTAGATTTTCACAATTTAATAATATTCTTACCAACAGATATTGAAATTTACAGTGGTAATTTTATTAAGGAAAAGTTTGATTTTCGCGGGATTGACAATAAGATGGAGGGTAAATATAGGCCTGGCCATTTTGATGGTGTTGCAACGATTATTAAAAAACTTTTTGAGATTGTTAAACCCAATAAAGCTTATTTTGGAGAGAAGGATTATCAACAATTAATAATAGTAAAAAAATTGGTTAATATTTTGGGCATGCCTATTTCAATAGTTGGTTGTTCTACACATAGAGATGATAACGGATTAGCATTAAGCTCAAGAAATAAAAGATTAACAACTTTTGAAAGATCATATGCTTCAAAGATTTATAAAATTCTACTATCAACTAAAGAGCTATTTCAACGTCAAGAATTATCAGAAATTAAGTCCTGGGTAAAAGACCAATTCTCAAAAGACCCAATAATAGATCTTGAGTATTTTGAAATAGCCAATAATTCAACATTAAAAAGTACTTTAATAATTAATCAATCAACCAAGTATAGGGCATTCATTGCGGTACACCTTAACAATGTTAGATTGATTGATAATATCGCATTAAATTAATTAACTTTGCCTAATGCAAATTCAAGTTGTAAAATCTAAAATTCATCGCGTCAAAGTTACTGGCGCAGACTTAAATTATATAGGCAGTATAACCATTGACGAAGATTTGATGGATGCTGCTAATATTATTCAAGGCGAAAAAATACAAGTTGTAAATAATAGTAATGGAGAGCGATTAGAAACTTACGTTATCCCTGGGCCTAGAAAATCTGGAGAAATTACTTTGAATGGGGCTGCAGCTCATAAAGTTAGCATTGGAGATACACTTATACTTATTACATATGCTATTATGAACGTCCAAGAGGCAAAAGTTTTCAAACCCGCCTTAGTATTTCCCAATGAATCTACAAATCTTTTAATATAATTAAATTGCTAAAGTCTTTAAAACCAATTTTAAAAATTGTAATTCCACTATTGATAGGTTTAATTTTAGTATGGTATTCTTTTCATAAAATTTCTTTTAAAGATTTAAGGGTTTATTTAAAAAATATAGATTACATATGGGTTTTTTTCGGGGCTTTTTTAGGCTTTTTAAGCCACCTCTCAAGAGCTTACCGCTGGAAGTTTATGATTGAACCACTTGGCTATAAGTTACGATTCTTGAACAGTTTTATGGCAGTTTTTGCGGGCTATCTAATAAACTATTCTGTCCCAAGAGCAGGAGAAGTCTCACGAGCTACAATCTTAGCTAATTATGAAAAAGTTCCTTTTGAAAAAGGTTTTGGGACCATTGTTGCTGAAAGAGTAGCTGATATTTTAGTCATGGTTTTTATTATTGCTGTGACATTGCTATGGAAATTTAATATTATATATAATTTTTTACTTCGAAATATTGATTTTCAAAATCAATTATTAATTGTATTTCCTGTGATACTATTTTTATCTTATTCTTTTTATCAAGTTATTAAAAAAAACAAGCGCACTTTTTTTGTTAGGATACGTTCATTTTTAGGTGGTTTTATTGAGGGTTTAATGAGCATTTTAAAAATGAGGCAAAAGTGGTCTTTTATTGCTCACACATTATTTATTTGGGCTATGTATATTTTAATGTTTTATGTAACGTCTCATTCAATTACTCAGATTTCTGGTTTAGATTTTTCGATTATTTTAATTGGATTTATAGCAGCTAGTTTTAGTGTCGCAGCGACAAATGGAGGTGTAGGGGCTTATCCTTTAGCAGTCTATGCTGCTTTCTCAATTTTTGAAATTCCTGAGGCACCAAGCCTTGCTTTTGGGTGGGTTGTTTGGACCTCACAAACAATTTTAATAATTACTGTTGGAGGACTATCATTAATATTATTACCTATTTATAATAAATTTTATCCAAAAAACTATAATGAGTCTACAACATAGACTATTATTTACTTAACTTGTAATTTTAAACTTTAATTTCTTTTTGATGAAAAGGTATTTATTGTTATTGATATTTACAACTCAATTATTTTCTCAAACTAAGTATGAATTCATTGACTCTGATCGTTTGGGACAAAGAGAATTAAAAATTCAGTTGCCTAGAAATTACAATGAAAATTTAGAACAATTTTATCCATTAATAGTAACACTTGATGGTGATTATTTATTTGAAGTTGTTTCAGGCAATGTTGATTATATGTCTTATTGGAATGATATGCCTGATGCAATAGTTGTTGGTATAAATCAAGAATCAAGTAAAGAAGACGATTTTTATATTTCTGATGAAGATTATTTTCCCATTCGCGGCGGTGCTAAATTCTATGAATTTTTAGGGGCTGAGCTTGTTCCATATTTGATAGAAAAATATAGAGTTGGTATTTTTAATATTGTAGTGGGGCATGGAGACTCAGCGAATTTTATTAATTTTTTCGCTTTCAAAAAAGACCCACTTTTTCAGGCATATATTTCAATTAGTCCTTCGTTTTCTCCTTTTATGGCAGATAATCTTTTCCAGTTGATATCTTCAAATAAAGCTTCAATATTTTATTATTTATCAACCTCGGAAGAAGATTTTAAAGATAATCGTAAGAACATTTTAAATTTAAATACAAGGCTACAAGATATTAAACTTGAAACCACTACATATAAATTTGATGATTTTAAAACTGACAGTCATTATTCATTAGTGGCTAATTCAATTCCATCAGCTTTAAATCACATTTTTAGTATTTATAAGCCTATCTCTAGAAATGTATACAAAAATGAATTGTTAAAAATTGATTATTCTCCGGTTAAATATTTAGAGAATAAATACAGAAAAATTAAAGATCTATTTGGTATAGAAAAACAAATATTAATAAATGACTTTAAGGCAGTTAGTGCTGCAATAGCTAAGAAAAACAGTCCAGAATATTATAAGGATCTTTCCAAGCTTGCTAGAAAAAATCATCCAAACACTGTACTAAGCAGCTTTTATATAGGGCGTTATTACGAATCTTCGGGGAGTTATAAAAAGGCTATTAAGGCTTATCAAGAAGCATTTATATATGACGAAATTGGCGAAATTACAAAGGGAGAATTATTAGATAGAGCAGAAAAATTAAAACTTGAAAATGGTTTTTAATGGCAAAGGTTAAAACAACATTTTATTGTCAAAATTGTGGAGCCCAACACTCTAAGTGGCAGGGTCAGTGTAATTTTTGTAAATCATGGAATACAGTAATTGAAGAAGTGATTCAAAGTCCTAAAAAAGGGGATTGGAAAACGCTTTCAGATAACAAAAGAAGTGAATTTCCAAAACCTTTAAAGATCTCGGATATAGATACTACAAGCAGTCCTAGACTAGATACAAAAGATGATGAATTAAATAGAGTTTTGGGAGGAGGAATTGTTCCTGGCTCTTTAATTTTACTAGGGGGAGAGCCAGGTATAGGTAAAAGTACTTTGATGCTTCAAATTTCTTTGTTACTTCCTTTCAAAACATTGTATGTTTCAGGTGAAGAAAGTCAAAATCAAATAAAACTAAGAGCTCAACGCATATCACCTGATAATAATAATTGTTATGTTTTAACAGAAACTAATACACAACAAATATTCAAACAAATTGAATTATTGGAACCAGATGTATTAGTAATTGACTCAATTCAAACATTACAGAGCGATTTTTTAGAGGCTTCAGCGGGAAGCATATCGCAAATAAAACAATCGACCACTGAGCTGCTGAAATTTGCTAAAGAAACTTCAACACCTGTTATCTTAATCGGACATATTACAAAGGATGGTACTATAGCAGGGCCAAAAATTTTGGAACACATGGTAGATACTGTTTTACAATTTGAAGGCGATCGCAATTATAATTTTAGAATTCTAAGAGCGAATAAAAATCGATTTGGTTCAACTCGTGAAATTGGAATTTATGAGATGCTAGGTGACGGTTTGAAACAAGTTCATAACCCGTCAGATGTTTTAATTTCAAAAAATGACAGGTCTCTTTCGGGAAATGCGATTGCAGTTATGCTTGAAGGCGTGCGTCCATTTTTAGTTGAGGTACAGGCTTTAGTTAGTACAGCTGTCTATGGAACACCCCAGCGGAGTACTACAGGGTTTAATGGGAAAAGACTAAATATGTTGTTAGCTGTTTTAGAAAAGCGCGCTGGTTTTCGTTTAGGGGCGAAAGATGTATTTTTAAATATTACCGGAGGTATTAGAGTTGATGACCCTGCTATTGATTTAGCAGTAGTTGCTGCAATATTATCATCAAACAATGATTCTTCGCTAAGAGAGAATTATTGTTTTGCGGGCGAAGTTGGACTCTCGGGTGAAGTACGCCCGGTGCAGCGTTTAGAGCAGCGTGTAATGGAAGCAGAAAAGTTGGGATTCAATGCAATTATTATTTCAAAGCAAAACAAATTTAGTTTGAAAACTAAAAATATTAAAATTGTAAAGCTTTCTAATATTGAAGAACTCCTTGATTACATTTAAAAAACTATTATTTTTCAAATAGCATTGAGCTTTTTTTTTAACAGTGCTCGTTGTAAGCATCAACTAGATTCTCAGCTATTAGTTCAGCTGGTCTACCCTCAATATGGTGACGCTCAAGCATATGAACTAATTCACCATCTTTGAATAAAGCCATACAAGGAGAGCTTGGCGGAAACGGGACCATGTGTTCTCTTACCTTATTCACGGCTTCTTTATCAACGCCTGCAAAAACTGTTACACTTTGTGTAGGGCGTTTTTTATTATTTAAACTCTGAATAACACCTGGGCGTGCGTTTGCCGCTGCACATCCGCAAACGGAATTTACTACCACAAGAGTAGTGCCGGGTCGAGATAAAGCTGCGTCAACAGCATCTGCGCTGTATAATTCATCAAACCCAACTTGGGTAAGTTGATCGCGCATTGGTTTTACTAATTCTGCTGGGTACATAAAATTAATTTAATTAATGGACCACAAAGATACACAATTCTGTTTCAAATTTTGAATGAAATTTCTTAGGTTTGAAAATGTAAATGAGAATATAACTTATGAGTTTTGCAAAATGGATTGGAGCCTCTGTCGGCTGGTCATTTGGAGGCCCTATTGGCGCTATTATAGGATTGGCATTGGGGAGTTTAGTGGATAATTCATCTGGAAAATCCCAATCTCGAAATCGTGTAAGCTTCCAAACCCAATCCGGGGATTTTGAAGTAAGTTTGCTGATTTTAGCTTCTATTGTCATAAAAGCAGATGGGAAACAGGATCGCCGGGAATTGGATTTTGTGCGTCGCCAATTCGTTCAGATGTATGGGAAAGAACGCGCTAATCAGGCTTTTAAATTATTTAAAGCAATTAATAAGCAATCAAATATTTCGCTACGTCAAGTCTGTTTGCAAATTCAACAAATGATGGACCACGCTTCTCGCTTGCAATTGTTGCATTTTCTATTTGGAATTGCTAAGGCTGATGGTAATGTAGCAGCCAGCGAAGTAGCTATTATTGAACAAATTGCTCAATACCTAAGAATCAGCATAAGCGATTTTGAAAGCATAAAAGCTATGTTCTACAGCAGCCATTCAAATGCTTATAAAATCTTAGAAATAGAAAAAGGCGCTAGCCCTCAGGCCATTAAAAAGGCTTATCGTAAAATGGCCAAAAAATTCCACCCTGATAAGGTCCAACACCTTGGCGAAGCCCACCAAAAAGGGGCTGAAGAAAAATTCAGGAAAGTTCAAGAAGCCTATGAGCAGTTGCAATCAGATTTAGGGTTTTAAAAACTGCTTATTTTTAAACCTAAAAAAGCTGTTTTTGGCATTGCTGGGCCATAAATATAATTACTGTCCCTGTTTTTACCGCTATCAAAATCTGTTTGGTATGCGTCTAGAATATTTTTTATACCCCCAAAAATCTGCAATTTTGCAGTAGTGTTTTTCAAACCAAAACTGTAACTTGTTTTAAAACTAAGTTCAGAAAAGGATTTGGACGTAAAAAGGGCATCAATGCTTTGTTCTGGTGCTCCCGCTAAATGTAATAATTTCATCGGACCTGTATAAACGTAATTAATACTGCTTCTAAATTTTTGATTAGGGCTAAAATTTAAGGTAGCAAATCCATATTGATTCGGTGTTCGTAAAAATTCCTGAGTAGGCGGTAATTCTTCAATCACATCAAACGCGCTATCATAACGGCTAGATTGGATATTAAGCCCTGTTTCAATTTGAATTTTCTTTTTATAATTTGCACGAACCTCAACAGTTATGCCTTGTACTCTTGCCGTATCACCATTTTGTTTTTCAAAACGTTCTCCAAAAGTATCTTCACCAAGCGGTGCTAGAATAAAGGCGTTATTTAATTTGGTGTAGAACCCTTCCAAGGTAAATCCAAAAATATAATTTTCAGTAGGATGATCGTAATTAAGGGAGGCGCTAAAGCTGTTTGAACTTTCTTGCTTGAGGTTTTCTGCCAAAAAAATTCTTGAGACACCACCCCCTGCAAAAGCAATATGTAAATCGGAGTCGAAAGCTTGCGGTGCTCTAAACCCAGTACTCCAAGTCGTTCTAATTTGAATTTCAGGCCGTGGTTTATACATGACCGAAATCCTTGGGCTAAAAATGAGTTTATCTACCAAATTGTGATGTTCCATTCTAATACCCGAAAGTAAATTCAGAGCTGGTATAATTTCCCAATCGCTTTGAAAAAACAAGGCTTTGCTTTCTGTCATTTGATCGATGTTATAGTTATAAGTAGGGATAACGTCTAAAACATCATCTCTTAGGTACTCACCGCCCAATGTAAATATATTATTACCTTTAAAAAAGCCATTGATTCGTTGGTTGAGCTGTACGCCTCCTTGTAAAGTCGTTGTTTCTGAAATACCATATGGCGGGTTAATCAAATGGTTATCTGTAGCTATAGCTTCATCTGGTAAAATCCCGGTGTAATGGTCACGTTTTGTTTGCTGCCCTGATAGGTATGTAATTAGCGTGCTATTGTACTCATTAAAATTGATTTGATAATCCAAACTTCCCATCCACACATCATGGGTGCGTTCTTCTGCTTGTTGGTTTAAATGCACTATCTGGTCGACCATTTCTCCTCCGTAACGGTATTCGTTTAGATGACTGACACTGGCCTCTAATTTTTGGTTTTCATCGGGTAAATAGAATAAACTGGCTCCAAAGGCTGTATTGTCAATTGCAGGTAGTTCTGAGAAATTGTCTGCATTGGCATCGTAATATTCTCTTATTCTTTTGTTGGCAAATAAAGCTATTCCAGCTAATTTGTTCTTTGAAACAAGTGATATATTTGCATTCAATATGTTTTCATTGGCCGCTGATTTAATGCTTTGGTGCAAGTAACTTAGCTCAAAATTATTAGATTTTGGAATTTTAGTTATTATATTGACGACTCCACCAATCGAACTAGAGCCATAGAGCGCTGAACCGCCGCCGCGAATGGTTTCTATCTTTTCAATCATATTGACAGGAATTTGTTCTAAACCATACAATCCTGTCAATGGACTAAAAACAGGCCTGCCATTAATAAGTATTTGAGAATAGCCGCCAGCCAAGCCGTTGATGCGTAGTTGTGTATAGTTGCAAGTTTGACAGTTTGTTTCTACACGTAAACCCGGTTGAAACTTTAAGCCTTCGGATAGATTACAAGCCTGCACATTATCTAAAGCAGCACTGCTTAAAATATTGACAATAACAGGGTTTTTCGTTTTCCGCTTAAAAGTGCGTGTCCCGGTTATAACAATTTCATCAAGAATATTATTCTGATTTAAGTTAAAGTCTACAACTTTATTATTAATTAATTCGATTTCTTTCTTTTCAACATCATATCCATTATAAGAAACTTCAATAACATATGTTCCGCTTGGAATATTTTTTAATGAATATTTTCCCTCAATGTCAGCTATAACTCCTTTTCCTATACTCCTAATAATAATATTTGCGTAGGGTAGATTTTCGTCATTAGATGAAATTTGCCCTTCAATTTTAAAGTTCTGAGCGCTTAGAGAAAAGATTGAAAATAAAATTATGACTAGACATCTCATGAGGTTTTTTTGTAAAGATATACTATAATTTAGATAAGACTAAAAAAATATTTATATTTGTATAAATATATGAAAATGGCCACACTTTCAGAAGAAAATTATCTAAAAGCAATATTTCACTTAGCAACCAAAGATCATTTGTTGGTAAGTACAAATTCCATTGCAAAAAAAATGAAAACAAAAGCTTCTTCTGCAACTGATATGATAAAAAAGCTTTCAGAAAAAGGTCATGTAGATTATCAAAAGTATAAAGGTGTTAATTTAACCAACAAAGGAAAGTTAGCAGCAATATCAGTAATAAGAAAGCATCGTTTGTGGGAAGTTTTTCTTGTCAAAAAACTTAATTTTTCATGGGACGAGGTTCACGAGGTGGCAGAACAGTTAGAACATATTAAATCTAAAAAACTTATCAAAGAATTAGATTCTTTTTTAGATTTTCCAACTGAAGATCCTCACGGAGATCCAATTCCAAATTCAAGTGGGAAAATACCAAACACTAAAAGAGTTTTGCTTTCAATGGCCAGGCCAGGTGATAATTGCATTTGTGTAGGGGTCAAAGATTCATCGGTAAGTTTTTTACAATATTTGAATAAGTACAAGATTACGATAGGAACCCAGATTAGTATAGTTTCAAAAGAAACTTTTGATGAATCAATGTTATTAATAATAAATAATAATCAAAGAAGTGTTTCTAAAGAAGTTGCTAACAATATACTCATTAAGAAAAAATAAAATGATTGACCAGATAATACAATATTTTGAATCAATAAGCCCAGTTATAGCTGCATTTTACGCATCATTGTTTACTTGGATATTAACTGCTTTAGGAGCTTCTTTAGTTTTTTTGTTCAAGGGAATGAATCGTGGTTTATTAGACGGAATGTTAGGATTTACAGGTGGTGTTATGGTAGCAGCTAGTTTTTGGAGTCTTTTAGCACCCGGTATTGAAATGAGTCCTGGTGAAGGATTTGTAAAAGTTATTCCAGCGGCAGTAGGTTTCGGATTGGGGGCATTATTTTTATATGGTCTAGATAAAATTTTGCCTCATTTACACATAAATTTTAAAGATAGTGAAAAAGAAGGCGTGAAGTCTCCTTGGCACAGGACCACTCTTCTTGTTTCAGCAATTACAATGCATAATGTACCTGAAGGATTAGCAGTTGGAGTTTTATTTGGGGGTGTAGCAGCTGGAATCCCTGAGGCGACTATTGGGGGTGCCGTGGCATTAGCACTTGGTATTGGTATACAAAACTTCCCTGAAGGCATTGCAGTTTCAATGCCGTTGAGAAGACAGGGAGTTAGTCGTTTTAAGAGTTTCTGGTATGGACAATTATCAGCAATTGTCGAACCTATCGCAGCAGTTATTGGCGCATTAGCAGTAACATTTTTTACACCTATTTTACCCTATGCATTAGCCTTTGCCGCAGGAGCAATGATCTTTGTTGTAGTTGAGGAGGTAATACCAGAAACACAAAGAGATAAATATACTGATATTGCCACGCTTGGATTCATTGGAGGCTTCATTATAATGATGACTTTAGATGTCGCTTTGGGCTAGGCTAGCAATCGCAATTTTTTCCTCCGCAAGGCCCGTTATTTCCATTTTTGTTGAAAAACTTTCTTACGAGGAAAATTACAGCAGCACCAAAAACAATTAAAAGGGCAATATTTTCTATTATTTTAGTCATATTATTTTAGTAATTGAAATGAAATAAAGGCAAATAAATATGCAATTGTGGTCATACCAAAAAGCTGAATTAGTGGCCATTTCCAACTTTTAGTTTCTCTTTTAACGATTGCAAGAGTACTCATACATTGCATGGCAAATGCATAGAAAAGTAAAAGAGAAATACCGGATGCAAATGTGAATACTTTGTTTCCGTTTTCATAACGTTCATTGGACATTTTGATTTTTATCGTTTCAATACTTTCATTTTCTGAAGCACTTCCCACACTATAAATTGTAGCAAGTGTACCAACAAAAACTTCTCTAGCTGCAAATGAAGCTACGAGTCCGATCCCAATCTTCCAATCGTACCCTAAAGGCTTAATAATTGGTTCTATTGTTTTACCAACAATTCCGATATAGGAATGTTCGAGTTGATATGAGGTAATTTTATCTTCAAGTGCAGTATCTGAAATATTATTATTCTCGGCCATAACAATTTTCTCTGCGTTATTGAATTTTTCTCCAGGCCCGTAAGACGCCATCACCCAGAGTATTATGGAAATAGCTAAAATAATCTTACCAGCCTCTAGTACAAAAGTTTTAGTTTTTTCAACTACTGTTATAAAAACATTCTTTAACAAAGGTAATTTATAGCTTGGCATTTCTACAACAAAATAAGTTTTACGCTGAATTTTCATTACTTTATCAAGGACAAAGGCTGAAAAAATAGCCATACCAAATCCAATTAGATACAAAAGCATAAGTGTTAAAGCTTGATAGCTGATTCCCATAAAATTACCATTTGGTATAACAAGAGTTATGATTATTAAATAAACAGGAAGACGCGCTGAACAAGTCATGAAAGGAGTAACTAAAATAGTAATTAGACGTTCTTTCCAATTTTCAATATTTCGAGTAGCCATTACAGCAGGAATAGCACATGCCGTTCCCGAAATTAGGGGAACTACACTTTTTCCACTTATCCCGAAGCGTCGCATTATTCTATCCATTAAAAATACTACTCTACTCATATATCCACTTTCTTCAAGTATTGAAATAAATAGAAACAAAAATGCAATTTGAGGAATAAAAATTACGACCCCTCCAATACCTGAGACAATTCCTTCAGCAAATAAATCAGTTATTTTACCTCCATTTGGATAAGTATTTTTTATCCATTCGGCTAAGGTTGCAAATGTGTTGTCAATTAAATCCATTGGAATTGTTGCCCAATCATAAATTGCCTGAAAAATAATAAGAAGGATTGTAAAGAAGATAAGATACCCCCATATTTTATGTGTTAATACACGATCTAATTTTGACCTTAAATCTTTTGCTTTACTTTGATCAATTACTTGAGCTTCATTTAAAATACCATTAATAAATTGATATCTTTTGATTGCCTCCTTTTGCTGTAATCGCTTAAGCTCAGGTGCTGTTTTTGTTTGAAAATTTGTAAAGTCTAGTTCATTTCGAGCAACACTTCTAAAGTTTACGTCTTGCGTAATAACTAGCCATAATTTATACAAGTCTTGATTTGGGAAGGCCTTTCCTAGCCGCTCAAAATAATCGCTATCAATGGATGTCGCGTCTAAACATTGCGCTTTTGGCAATGTTCTGTAATTTTCAATTAAAGTTTTTAGGTTTTCAATACCAGTATTCTTTCTAGTACTTAGTAGAGCAACTTTAGTACATAATTTTTCCTCTAATATTGGAATATTTAATGAAATCCCTTTACGACTCATTAAATCACTCATATTAATGACAAGAATACTTGGGATTTTTAAATCTTTGATTTGAGTGAATAACAATAAATTTCTTTTGAGATTTTCTACATCGCTCACAACAACCGCTACATCTGGAAAATCTTTGTCATTCTTATTTAATAGTAATTCAATAACAACGTTTTCATCAGCTGAAGATGCATTTAGGCTATATGTCCCAGGTAGATCCAGGATATACGCTTTTACTCCTCTAGATAATTTACAAACACCTTCTTTTTTATCAACAGTTATTCCAGGATAGTTTCCAACTTTTTGATTCAGTCCAGTAAGAGCATTAAACACAGATGTTTTTCCAGTGTTCGGATTCCCAATGAGTGCTACTTTAACTTGTTTACTCATCGATTTTCTGGATTAATATCAGTCTGGCTGTCTCTTTTCGAATAGCTAAAAAACTTCCATTTATGTTCATGTACATTGGGTCAGAAAATGGTGCTAAATGAAGTAAAGTGACCTCATTCCCTGGCAAACACCCCATTTCTAATAACTTAAGCGGAATCTCCTCTGAAGAGCAGTCAGTAATAACTCCTCGCTCACCCTTATTTAAGTCTGCAACTGTAAGCCCCATGTTATTTAGATTCATTTTAAATCAAGTAAAAGTAATAAAAGATCACTTATTAGTACTTGCTTTTAACACTTTTATGTCTTCTAAAAGCGTTTCGATAGCTTCTGGATTTGTGCCGTCATAAAAACCTCGGATTTGTTTTTTTTTGTCAATTAGCACAAAGTTTTCTGTGTGAATCATACCATATTGATCGCCAAAATTTGAATTCTTAACTGCTAGATAGGACAATCTTGCTAAATCATATATTTGTTTTTTGTCCCCTGTAACTAAGTTCCATTTTGAGGACTGAACCCCTTTACTAATTGCATATTTTTTGAGTTGTTCTACAGAATCAATTTCTGGAGTGACAGTATGTGAAAGCAGTAAAATTTCAGGATCGTTAATAGTTTTTTTCTGGATCTCATACATATGATCTGTCATTATTGGGCAAATTGTTTGACATGTTGTGAAAAAGAAATCTGCAACATATATTTTATCATTATAAAAAGACTGTGTTATAGTATCTCCATTTTGATTAATTAATTTGAAATCATCGATTTTATGATATTTCTTTTTGTAATGAAGACTCGTGTCAACTAATTCAGAGTTGACTTGAGCAGGCTGATAGATAGGTAAAACTTTTTCAGGCTTTAAAATATTGTAAAAGGCTGTTAATATTACAACGGAAAGTATAACCATCGTTGATATAAAAATTTTATATTTATTAATGATATTCAGCATAACACTATCTATTATGCAAAGTTACGACAGAAAGCTCTAATGTAAATAAATATATAAAACAAATCAGACATTAATTGGTTTTGTTTCTTAGTCTAAAACAGGTACATTTGTTCTCCAAATTTATTTATTTTATGGATTTTTTTATTCAAATTTCTCAATTTTTACTTAGTCTTTCTTTGCTCATAGTATTACATGAATTGGGACACTTTATTCCTGCAAAGCTTTTTAAAACAAGAGTTGAAAAGTTCTATCTTTTTTTTGATGTTAAATACTCCCTGTTTAAGAAAAAAATAGGTGAAACTGTTTACGGAATTGGATGGTTACCTTTAGGAGGCTATGTTAAAATTTCTGGAATGATTGACGAGAGTATGGACACAGATCAAATGAAACAGGAGCCTCAGCCCTGGGAGTTTAGGTCTAAACCTTCTTGGCAAAGGCTTATTATTATGCTTGGTGGAGTATCAGTTAATTTTATTTTAGCGGCAATTATATACATAGTGATTACTTTTGTTTATGGTACTGCTGATATACAAGCTAACAGTGTTGTCGGAGGTTATGAAATTTCAAATCCAGTTTTTAAAGAAATTGGTTTTAAAACCGGAGATAAGATTATATCTATTAATGGGGAAGAGATTGAATTTTTCTCACAAATTGTTCCCAAGATGTTAAGTGCAAAAACAGCAACTATTGAGAGAGAAGGGGTTTTGAAAATTATTAATTTTCCAGTTGACTTCCTTGGTCAATTAAGCTCCTCCAAAAGTAAAGGTTTTATTGAATTGAGAAAGCCATTTATTTTTTCAAAACCACTACAGGGATCCATCAACGATAAAGTTGATATTCAAGATGGAGATTTATTGTTATCTATCAACGATCAGCCTGCACAGTTTATGGATCAATCATCGCCTATACTGAATTCAAATAAAGGCCAAGTTGTTTCTGCCGATATTAAACGTTCTAATGATATTATCAAAAGAAATTTGAATGTCAATAATGACGGTAATATCGAATTCATACTTAAAGCTTCTCCAAAGGATTTTGTTGATGCAGGATTTTATAAAAGCATAACGCAAAACTATTCTATTGGTCAGAGCGTTGTTGTAGGATTTGATAAATTTTTATCCCAAGTGTCATCCTATTGGGTTCAATTAAAACTCATCTTCTCTCCAAGTACCGGTGCTTACAAAGGAGTTGGTGGATTCAAAGCAATACTTGATATATTTCCTGAGTCATGGAGTTGGCTAAACTTTTGGTATATAACAGCATTTTTATCTATAATGTTAGGCGTTTTAAATTTATTGCCAATTCCAGCTTTGGATGGGGGGCATGTGATGTTTTTACTTTATGAAATGATTTCTGGGCGTAAGCCAAGTGATAAATTTATGGAGTATGCACAAACAATAGGATTTTTCATCCTAATTGCCTTAGTTTTATTTGCTAATGGGAATGATATTTTCAAGGCTATATTTAACTAATAATTTCATTTTTATATTTGCCTAAATTAAAAAATGATATATATTTGCGCTCGCGCAAGTGAAAAATTCCTCCTTAGCTCAGTTGGTTAGAGCATCTGACTGTTAATCAGAGGGTCCTTGGTTCGAGCCCAAGAGGAGGAGCAAAAGTCTTACAGAGATGTAGGGCTTTTTTTATGCTCTAAACCAGTTGTGAAAAGCAAACTACTTTACTTCAGCA
>Ga0209503_10000102_pt1 | contig 58118 bp, 86 predicted proteins | sample SouAtlMetagenome_2_FD_187448 | JGI IMG/M metagenome (GOLD analysis project Ga0209503, IMG submission 187448) | Marine eukaryotic phytoplankton communities from Atlantic Ocean - South Atlantic ANT15 Metagenome (SPAdes) (version 2) | ecosystem: Environmental > Aquatic > Marine > Oceanic | place...
TGTTAATGGTGTGGATTTCCAAGGTGTTGTTGGTGATAGAATTATGATTAACAAAAAAGAGGTTCACCGAGCAAAGGCTAATCAAGAACGTTTAGTTTTTATTGAGGTTCAATTAGGTGAATGTAAAGAAGATGATATTATTAGATTAGAGGATCAGTATGGTAGAGTCAAATGATTATTGTAAGATGCAAAGATTGTAATAAAGAGATAACCAGTAGTAAGAAACCAGAGTCATGTGGATGTCCTAACATGTTGGTTGTAACAGGCGATTCTTTTACGGCAAAAAATCTAAAGAAAGTTATAATGTTAAATAATAATACACAAAAAACAGATGCGAAAGCATTAACACCAGAAGAACTTGCTTGGCAAGAACAAAGAAGAAAAAGAAAAGTCAGAAAACTTGACTTTGAAATACGTTAAGTCTTAACATGATCGATACACTAATCAGAGAGTTCCCAGTAACTACTGTTACTAAACTCAAAAGAAAAAACGATTCTTACACTAAAGAAGAAGTTAATTTACTCATTGAAGCAGCTGTTAAAGAGGCAGTGAATCAAGCAAGAGAGATTGATGAGATATCAATGGCAAAGCATAATCGCGATGCCACTGTTATCAGTATGATTCTTGGATTCACCACTCTTGCATTATTTGTTGATGGTCTATTAAGAATGTTAGGAATCATTCCACCATTTATGCATATTGATGTTAATATTTTAGATAAGATAGAGACTGATATAATTGATAAAATAAAACAAGTTCCTATTCAAAAGTTATTTCAACGACAATGAATGATTTTACTGTTTTTATCTTCCTTATATTTTTTGTAGGTGTATTTGGCGCAACATTTGCTTTCATGTGGAAGATGATGACTACCACTATTGATTCTCTAAACAAACCAATCAAAAGACAAAATATTCACCCAGAAATGACAGACGTTAAATCAGGTGAAGAACTTTTAGTATTTAATGTTGAAGATGATGACGATGATGATGTTATAATAATTCGTAGATAATATATAATATACGTCGCCATACTACAATGCCTGATAAAAAGGTTGCTTTAGAAAGATTACATGAAGATTACCGAGCAATTGAGAGGAAAAAGAAGGTAAGTAAAGAAGATGAGGCTATAATAGAATTATATACAACTGGTCGGGGATCCGATGCTTGACATTATCACAGATTAAATTTAAAATAAACTGTAAATGTATAAAGCAATGACGCTTAAAAACAAATTTAAAAGGGATATTCACACCCTACTTGGTGCTGTCAACAAAGAATTTTTTCTTGATGTATCTCATCCAAAACTTTTTAAAAAAGTTAAAAGATATTACAATAATAAAGAAAATATAGAATTTACTGGCAATCACTATGAGGATTATGATATAATGATGGAAGTTATACTAGAGGATCTCTCATGAATGTAATTCTAGAACGTTTCCCATACCGATACATTGAAATGGATGACTTACTTCCAAACGGTTTTAAAGATTATCGTATCCAAAAGTTTAATGAATCAACTCAAAGATGGAGAGACATGTATCTTTGCGATAATTTTATGCAAATAGATACAGCGATGGAGGATTTTGAATATACTAAATGGTTAGATCCAGAAGATGTCCCCTGCTATACCAATACTAAATAAAGAAAATTAATAAAACCATGGCAGCAAAAGGAAAAGCAGCAAAGTCTGCAACAGGTGCTTCTATGTCAAAATATGATGTAGAGGTAGAGGCAAGACTCAAAGCATTGGAAGAAGCAGTCGCTGAATTGAAATCACATACACATGATAGTGATGTCAGTAGCGATCATGATACACTTGTAAGTATGATTGAAACACTTCACGATGCCTTCCCCGGAAGATTCTAAGATTGACATTTAATTCTTAATTTCTTATAATAATTATAATACGATAATCGCATGAGTAAATTTAAAAAAACTGCACTTGTTCTCGGTGCTGGTGGCTTTATTGGAAGTCACATGGTTAAGCGACTTAAATCCGAGGGATACTGGGTGCGTGGAGTTGATTTAAAATATCCTGAATTTTCAGACAGTGAAGCACATGAATTTATTCAAGGTGATTTACGTGATGTTCATTTTGTAAAACGTGTCCTTGAATTTAAAGGTTATCAAGGTAATTTTTATAATTCAGTTCCTTATCAACACATTGAACCATTTGATGAGATATATCAATTTGCTGCTGATATGGGTGGTGCAGGGTTTGTATTCACAGGAGAGAATGATGCAGACATCATGCACAACTCAGTATCAATTAATTTAAATGTTTTAGAAGAACAAAGAAAGTTGAATGAAACATTCAATGGTGAAAAGAAAGATTGGACAGAAGCAAATAGATCTAAGTTACTCTGGAAAACAAAGATATTTTATTCTGGGTCTGCATGTATGTATCCAGAACACAATCAACTAGACCCTAATAACCCAGACTGTCGTGAAGAATCCGCTTACCCTGCTAACCCTGATTCCGAATACGGATGGGAAAAACTCTTTTCTGAGAGGTTATATCTCTCTTATAATCGTAATCATGGTATCCCTGTTAGGATTGCTCGTTACCATAACATCTTCGGGCCAGAAGGAACATGGAAAGGAGGAAGAGAAAAGGCTCCCGCTGCCATCTGCAGAAAGGTTGCCTACGCTACCAGCGGAGATGAGATTGAAGTATGGGGAGACGGAGAACAAACAAGATCCTTCCTCTACATCGACGAATGTATTGAAGCAACCCGTAGGCTTATGGATTCCGATTTTCTAGGGCCTGTAAACATAGGGTCTGAGGAGATGGTTACTATTAATCAATTGGTAGAGACTGCTGCTAAAGTTGCAAATAAAACAATTAAGAAAAATCATATTGATGGCCCTCTAGGAGTGCGTGGTCGTAATTCTAACAATGATCTTATTCGTGAGAAACTTGGGTGGGATTATGAGCAAACTTTAGAGGAAGGTATCAAGAAAACATATGGTTGGATAAGTTGGCAAATATCTAAAGAACTTTATCAGGAAGCAGATCCAATTTTAAACGAGGCAATGATTGCAGGTTAATTATGAGAGTTAGTATATTAGGCTCCGGTGGACAGATAGGAGCATATCTTGCAGAATATTTTCGCAAGAAAAATTATGAAGTCTTAGAGTTTGATATTACAAACGGTCAACATGAAGATATGACTGTGATTCCTAATCCAGAATTGCATCGTAAAATAATGTTGTCAGATTTTGTTTTCTTTTTAGCATTTGATGTTGGTGGATCGCATTATCTTAAAAAATATCAACACACATTTCAGTTCATAGATAACAACACTAGACTGATGGCAAACACATTTGGGTTATTGCAAAAATATAATAAACCTTTTGTATTTGCATCATCACAAATGAGTAACATGTCATACTCACCTTATGGTGTGTTAAAAAGAGTTGGCGAACTTTATACCAAGTCTCTTGGTGGATTAATTGTCAAATTTTGGAATGTTTATGGCATTGAAAAGGATATGGAAAAGGCACATGTCATCACAGATTTCATTCGTAAAGGATTTGAAACTGGTGTCATAGATATGATGACAGATGGAACTGAAGCAAGGGAGTTTCTTTATGCAGAAGACTGTTGCGAAGCGTTGGAAGCTGTCATGGCAAATTATGATAGACTTACTTCTGACGACGAACTTCATATTACTACTGGTAATTGCACAACTATACTGGAAATTGCACAGAGTATACAAAAATTATTTTCCAACATTGGAAAAGAAGTTGTGATCAGACGATCAGAATCTGTAGATGAAGTGCAGAAAGATGCCCGAAACATATCAGATCCTTACATACAAAAATTTTGGAAATCTAAAACCTCTGTTAAAGAGGGTGTTTCAAAAGTCTTTGAGGAGATGAAAAAAAATTATGTCTGATTTAAAATGGTGGTCTTGGTATATTAAAGAAAAAATTGCTTCTGAAGAAGTTATTAACTTTCTTAGTGATACTAGATTTTGTGATTTAGGAACTAATTCTTTATTGTTAATTGATCTGGTAAAGGATGTAAAGAATAAAAGATTTTTAGATCTTGGTGTTCGTGACGGTGCATCATCTATCGCTTTATCTGTTAATGCTTCTGAAAATAATAATCACGTTTATGGATGCGATTTAAATTTTTCAGGATTATCTGTGAACGGAGGAGAAAAATTTTTAAATGACAACTATGTTAGATGTCAAGCAGATAGTGTAACATTAGGAAAAAATTGGTGTGTAGATCCTTTTGATATAATTTTTGTAGACACGTTACATACAAGAGAGATTGTTCTCGCAGAACTTTATTTTTGGTCAAATCATATTAATGAAAATGGATATTTCATTTTTCATGATTCTCACTGGGATCATACTACAAAGGGAGATATGATAGCAGGAAAAGAGTATAGAAGAGTAGATGAAGCGATTACCGAATTTTTTAATCTCCCTAAAAATGTTATGGAACTAACTGAGTATGATGATCATGACATTTTTCTCTCCCATCATCCGGGTGATTATGGAATGACTTTTATAAAAATTAAAAATTTAGATGCAATAAAGAGATTTAAGGATGGAATTGATTGGGAAGAAGTATTTGTTCTTCGTAACGAATTAAATGATTTACATTTTAACAAGAACAATCCTAAGTTTATAAATTGGAAACAAGATATTCCTAATATTCAAAATGAATTAATTATTACACCATGAGTTTTTCTGTTTCCCATTGGTCGGGTCGTTTAGGAAATAATATACAGCAAGTTGCAAACTGCATCATAGCTGCTGAGAAATATAAAACTGATTTCACTCAGACACTTGATCACGATATAATATCCAAATTCACAGTTAATTTTGGATCTGATAATGTATATCAATCAGGCAGATTTTATGCTTGGGAGGCATTGGTTCATTGTGAGAAAGGAATATATGAAGGTGGTAATGAAATTGGAGTAGGTGTAGAACATGTATATCGTAATATGCGACGTGTATGTAAACGTATCTCACCTAATTTAAATTTACCAAAGAAAGATTCTATCGGTGATGATACGATTGTAATGCATCTTCGTAGTGGTGATAATTATCATCGTGTCTTTGATCCACCAACAAATTATATTCCAAACCCACTTATCTTTTATCTAAATCTTATTGATTCATTTGAGAAATGTATTCTTATTACAGAACCAGATAGAAACAATCCTATAGTTCATGAACTTATGAAGATTGATAAGGTAAAAGTTCAATCTTCTACAGTAGCAGATGACTTTGCAACATTGATGAGTGCAAAGAATGTAGCACTATCTGGTGTGGGAACTTTCGCAATGGCAGCAGCTCTGTGCTCCACTCAAATAAAGAACCTATATACAACTGACTTGTTATTGACAGAGCATTTGAATTATAGTATGCTGATGAAAACAGATGTTGAAGTTCATGTGATGGAATTGGATAACTATCTTCCTGTTTTTCCATGTAGTTGGAAAAATACAGAGGATCAACGTAAATTTATTCTAGATTATCGATGAAGATTTTTGTAACCGGATGTGCCGGATTACTTGGTGCTAATTACACTCGCCACTTGATTAAAAATGGACATCATGTGATTGGTATTGATGACCTATCCGGTGGACATAAAGCGTTTATCACGAAGGGTGAGAACTTTGAATTTGTTAAATTAAATTTAGAGAGAAGAAAAAAGGTTGAAGCATTGTTTGAGGAACATAAACCTCAAGTATTGCTTCATTTTGCTGCGTATGCTGCTGAAGGATTATCACCATTTATTCGTAATTATAATTATCGTAACAATCTTATTTGTTCTGCAAATCTTATCAATCCATGTATTACATATAAAACTAAGATGATATTTACATCATCGATGGCAGTATATGGTGCACAGGAACCACCATTTACAGAGGATAAACAACCACAACCTATAGATCCATACGGTATGGCAAAGTATGCCGTAGAATGCGATCTAAAGATGGCAGAGAAGCAGTTTGGATTAAGATATAATATTGTCAGACCACATAATGTTTTAGGAACATATCAAAATATTTGGGATAGATATCGTAATGTAATTGGTATTTTTATTCGCAAGACTCTAAACGGTCAACCCATACTTGTTTATGGTGATGGGGAACAAACCCGTGCGTTTTCTGATATTAAATACTATATGAATCCTTTTGATATATTATTAAAAGAATTTGATGGAGAAACATTTAATATTGGTGCTGATAAATTCTTTACACTCAATCAGGTTGCAAAAACAGTTCAGGATATTGGTAAAAAATATGGGTATGATGTTCCGATAGAACATGGCCCTCCCAGACATGAAGCAAAACATGCGTATTGTAATCATGACAAGGCAAAAAATTTGCTCAAGTTTAAAGACAATACTAATCTAGAAGAATTAATTGAAAGTATGTTTGTCTGGGCAATGAAACAACCTAATCGTAAAGTAAAGGATATGGAATATGAAGTAACGGAAGGGATATATGACTACTGGAAAAATTAATATGGAAGAGAATAGAGCACCTAATTATTGGCTTCGATATGATAAAAAAGATCATTACAGACTGAGGCATCAGTTTAAAAATTCTGAAAATGTAGAGGTAAACTGGTCACAATCAATGCAAGACATCTTTGTATTGAGTATGTTGGATGGTAAAAAGAATGGGTATTATGTTGAGATAGGTGCAGATATGCCTAGAATAATAAACAACTCATACTTATTGGAAAAAAATTATGATTGGACTGGAGTTTCATTTGAATTGGATAGTGAAAAGGTTGAATACTTTAACACTATTAGAAAAAATAAATGTGTATGCACTGATGCAACTACATTTGATTACAAAAAACTTTTTGAAGAAAGAAACTATCCAAAGCAAATTGACTATCTACAATTAGATATTGATCCATCAGAGGCGACACTTGCTGCTCTAGAAAATTTACCACTAGATGATTATAGATTTTCTGTTATCACATATGAAACTGAAGTTTACCGAGCAGGTATAGATGGATATTATGATGAAATATGGCAAAAGAAATCTAGTGCAATTCTAAGTGATTATGGATATGAACTTGTTGTTAAAAATGTAGCAAATCAAGGAAATCCGTATGAAGATTGGTGGGTTGATCCAAAAGTCATAGATCGTGCTATAATAGAGAAGTTTAAAGACGATAGTGGATTCACTAAAGAATCTATAGAATGTGTTTTAAGTAATACAAATTTCACCGTAATGCCCATGTATACCCTCACTGAAATATAATGAAAAGAAAAGTATTTGATTCTATTATTTTCTTCAATGAACTAGAATTGTTAGAGATGCGTCTCAACATTTTAGGTGATGTTGTGGATCATTTTGTCATAACTGAATCTCCATTCACTGTGAGTGGAAATGAAAAACCCCTTTACTATGCAGAGAATAAAGATAGGTTTGCTAAGTTCAATGATAAAATTATACATCATGTCACAGAAGAGATACCGAATGATTACAATCATCTGTTAGAGAAGACTAAGTTTCATTGTGCATATAAAGAGAATGATCCTTATGGCACACCAATGATTGATCTCCCAGTCAGATATCAAAGAGCATTATTCAATCGTAATAATAGTGCATTTGGTATTGAGAAAGGTAATCCAAAACCAGAAGATATAATCATCACAAGTGATGCTGATGAGATTCTTGATCCACGAGTTCTAGAAAATTTAGATTGGTTTGATGGTTACAATCATTATGTCGCAACAGGCCCTGCATTTTATTTCAAACTTAATTTTAAATATCAAGATGACTGGATGGGGCCAAGAATATGCAATTGGTTCAAACTAAAAGACACAACAGTAGATCAACTCAGACAAGATCATAAGAACGCATATCGTATCGAAGATACTGCATGGCACTTTAGTTTCCTTGGTGATGCAGAAAACTTTAAACTTAAGTTGGCATCATATGAACATACAGAAAATAATAGTGCAAATGTTCTTGCAAATGCAGAGGAAAAGGTGGAGAAGGGATTAGACCCACTAGGTAGAGGACAAATGTATAAAGCAGTTGCGATTGATGATACATACCCAGAATACATTGTAAACAATCAAGACAAGTATTCTAATTTAATTAAACCATGGAAGTAATCGAAGGAGTTGCTCTCTCTGAATTATGTGATTATTCATTTGGAGATCAATCAGGACAATGGAGTGGCATCTATACATCTTTTATGAAGGATGCCAATCTTATTAATACTGAATTTGTAAGTAAAGTTTTTGAAATACAAAAAGAGAGAAATTATATGACTCTCTTCATTGATAACATTCGTTTATACAAGAGAGATATTAAAGAGGTAAAACCAGAGGATAAACCATATGTAAATGAGTTGATGGATCGTAATAATCTATTGAAACTATGTGGTAATTTTTCAAACATGAAATTTATTATCTTCACTAATCTTGAAGATACTCCGATAGATGAACACATACACACCATGATACCTTCAAATGTATTATGCATATCTGCTGTCAATGCAATATCGCATGGTAATAGAGTTATTCCTGCACCATACGGTGTTCAAAGAAGGATGATCTCGCAAGATAATCGTATTGGCGATCTTGAAGTTTATATGGAATGTGTTCCTGAAAATCCATCAGGTTTACTATATGTAAGTCATAATGAAAATTCTAATCCAGAGAGAGTTGGTATAAAAGATTTATTTCGTGATAAGTCATGGGCACAGGTTAATGAAAAAAGAGCACCTTACTCTGTATTCTTATACAATCTTGCTAATTCAAAGTTTATGATATGTCCTAAAGGTAATGCAATTGACTGTCATCGTAATTGGGAAGTTATCTATATGAGAAGAGTTCCTGTAATGATTAGACATCCATATCTAGAAACATTATTTGAAAATTATCCTGTTCTATTTGTGGATAAATATAGCGATGTCACTGAAGAGTTATTGCTTGCAAATAATGATTTATTTAAGCGAGCACAAACAATGGATTTGTCAAATTTGACTCTACCAAAATTCTTTGATAATATTGTTGATAGGTATGTGAATAGATGAATACATTCATTGAAAAAGCACTTAATGGGACAATGGATTCTGATCGACACTTGGTGTCGATTTTTGCAATGGCACTTGCCTCAAGAGGTAAAGTTTTTATTGAACTTGGTGTCAGAGAAGGACATACAACAAAACCATTATATGAGGCAGCAAAACTCACTGGTGGTCATTTGTGGTCTGTTGATATAAATGATCCTACAAAATTTAAACCTAACAATGGTAATTACACCTTTACTAAACAAGATAGTATCAAGTTCTTAGAGGAGTGGCCTAGAGATAAAAAGATTGATGTTGCGTATGTGGATGATTGGCATTCATATGAACATGTCAAAAGACAATTAGAATTGTTAGATGAATTGGTTGGCCCCAGCAGCATTATCCTTTTACATGATTTGATGTATGGTAATACTGAACCTTTTTACCACTCAGATCTAGCACATCATGAGGGTCAATGGGCAAGTGGTGGGCCATATCGCGCAGTAGCAGAATTAAATCCACAGTTTTGGGAATGGTCAACATTGCCATGGAACAATGGATTGACTATACTGCGTAAAAAGTATAGCAACAAGTATCATAGGAGTTAGTATGTTAGCAACAAGCATTCATGAGCATGCAGGATTGGGAAATCAAATATGGAGATACGTTTGTTGTCGTGTATTTGCAGAAAATCATGGTTATGATTTTGGTGTCAGTCACCCTGGCTGGAGAGGTAAGTTTTTAAATGTTGATTGGGGTAAAGTTGTCCCTAACTTTGAAGAAGACTCTGATTATCATATCAATTCTGGATACTTGTATTATAAAGAAGAATCTATACATCATGCATCAGCACCCGGAGAAATTGGTGATCCAGATCCTAGATTTAAAGAATTAGAACCTAACACATATATCAATGGCACATTTCAAAAGATGTCATATATTGAAGAGCATCGAGATAAGATAAGAGATTGGTTGACGTATGATAGTAAATTTAATATTACTGATTATTCTGATGAAAATATATGTGTCATTCAACTAAGAGGTGGTGATTATACAACAGGGCATTCAATGTTACCTCCAGAGTATTATCATCAGGCGATGCATCATATGAGACAAAACAACCCAGACGTTGAGTTTGTAATTGTCACAGATGATCCGAAGACTGCAGGAAGAATGATACCTAATACACCTATAGTAGGATCGGCAACTGCAGAAGAAAAAGATCCCGATCAAAAGTTTATTAGTTGGTATGAATATACTGGAGGGCCTGTGTATATGGACTATAGTATACTAAACAACGCAAAGTATGCTATAATATCATCATCAACATTCGCTTTCTGGCCTGTGTGGTTGAATACAAAATTAGAAAACGTGATAGCACCTAAGTATTGGTTTGATTGGAATCGATCTGATGGGTGGTGGAGACCTAAAGATGGGATTGTAAATGATCCTGCATGGTTGTGGATGGATAAGTTTGGTGGATTGTATGAAAGTGAAACTTGTATTAATTTAGCAAAAAAATACTATGCTTAATCTTGATAATGTAACGTTATTTTGCATTTCATCTGACAATACAGATGGTGCGATCACGGCTTTGCAATATAGTATGAGGGGTATTAATTATGGTGCTGTTAAACTCATCACACATAAGAAACCCGATAACTTACCACAGGGAATTGAATTCTCTGAATGCTATGAAATTACTTCAATACACGAATACAATTACTATTGCATCTATAACCTTACCAGACACATTGATACCGACTATTGTTTACTGGTTCAACCTGATGGATTTGTTATAAATCCTGACAAGTGGGATAATGAATTTTTTGATTATGATTACATAGGTGCACCATGGGAGAAGGTAGATCATTCCTATCTTGATCCATGGGGTAAACCACATCGTGTGGGTAACGGAGGATTTTCTTTCCGTAGCAAAAAACTATTAGATATACCGAAGAGAGCACATATACAATTCGATGTAAACTGGGGAGATTTCTATAAACATTTTGGATATGGTAACACAGCAGAAGATGGAAATATCTGTGTGCACAATCGACATATATATGAACAACTAGGATGTAAGTTTGCACCGGTTTCTGTTGCTGCTAAGTTCTCTCATGAGAAACAGTTACCAGAGACACAGGGTATTACACCGTTTGGATTTCATTATCATTTACCACCCGGAACTACATTATGATAGGTCACAATCACTTAGGAAAGAACGGAAGATTTGGTAATCAGATGTTCCAGTATGCAGCAACCAGAGGTATCGCAGCAAAACGTGGATACGATTGGTGCATACCAGATGGCCCTAAGACAGATGATGAGTTTGAAGATGAAGAGAATCAACACAAACTTTTTATGGCATTTAAAATGGGTGGTGTCAAAACGATTAACATGCATCCTGCTCCTTATAAAGAGGAGGGTAGTTTTACTTTTGATCAAGACTTGTTTGACAATTGTGAGGATAATGTAAATCTATATGGATACTTTCAATCAGAAAAATATTTTAAACACATAGAAGATGAGATAAGAAAAGACTTTGAGTGGAGAGATGACGTAAAGAAGTTATGTAAGGATATGATTGATGGTCTTCATGTTGATCAACTTATATCTCTACATGTTCGTAGAACAGATCATTTAGTCAAACCAACTTACCATAATGTTCTCCCTTTAAGTTATTACAAGGAAGCACTTTCTAAGTTACCTTTGACTCATGATAGTTGCACAATACCAGTCCTTATATTTTCTGATGATCCTGATTGGTGTAAAGAACAAAAGTTGTTCTCATCTGATAGATTTCTTGTATCAGAAAGTGGGGATAATATTACAGACATGTGCTTGATGAGTATGTGTGATTATCACATCATGGCAAACTCTACTTTCTCATGGTGGGGATCGTGGTTGTCAAACAGTAAACGTATCATTGGCCCTAAACTTTGGTTTGGGCCTGATGGTCAAGATCCTAGAGATGTCTATGTAGATAGATGGGAGTATCTTGATGTTTGAGTTTTCAATTGCGATCCCTGCACATGATCGTGGTGAAAACGGCCCTAAATGGATGAGAGAGTTACTTGACTCTCTTGAAAGACAAACCTTTCAAGAATTTGAGGTTGTTGTCTCTGATCAGAGCAAGAATGATGATATTATGAATGTATGTAAGGAATATGATTTCCAATTTACATACATTAAATATCAAGGAGATGTCCCTTGTGAGAATATAAACATAGCATTGAATCACTGTGAAGGTAGAATTATTAAACCGATGTTTTCTGATGATATCTTTCTCAAAGATTGTGCACTTGAAAGAATACAGAGAGAATATAACAAGTTAGATTGCAAATGGGCATTCAGTGGATTTTCAAACTGGGATGGTAAAAATAAACATGACAAAAAAACACCAGTATGGGCAGACAAAACTCTTGAAGGTAGAAACTTATTGAGTAGTCCATCAGTTGTATCTTTTTTGAATGAATGTAAAGAACAATTTGATGCAAATCTCAAACTCTTGCTAGATGTAGATTTTTATCATAGAATGAGAATGAGGAACGGTATGCCACATATCATACTTGGTTCTCTGGTTGCAAATCGAGAACATGATGATAGAATAAGCAGTGATGCAACATCTAATTATGATTGTGTGGTCGAGCATCCAGAGGGTAACTGGCTTATGAACAGTAGAGAACTACAATATATTCATGAGAAGTATCCTGAATTTATTAAAAAACAAATTTATCCTGATGAGATCTGATTTATCAAAAGCAACATTTATTATTCCGATTAGGATTGAATCTCCTGATAGGATGCGTAATGTAATTACTACTACTGCATTTCTACTAGAGAATTTTAAAACAAATATTATTATTCAAGAAGTTGACAAAGAATCTGTATTTGAAAAAGAAGCGTTACCAATCTTAGAGGATATAGTTGATGTTGATATATGGGAAAACTTTAACTTTATTTTCAAACAAAGTAATGAACCATTATTTCATCGTCAAAGAGTTTTAAATGAAATGATTATGGAGGCAGATACTGAAATAGTTGTGAATTATGACTGCGATGTTATCTTACCCCGTAAATCATATGAACTCGCGTATCAGGGGATTGTGGACGGTCTATATGACGTTGTTTATCCATACGCTCAAGGTGATTATCAGAAGCGTGTAGCAGCAACAGACATTACAGTATCAAAGTTTTTAGAGACAGGTGACTACGAGTTTCTAAATGCTGTATCTGATATATCAACATCTGATTTTGGATGGGCTCAATTCTTTCGTAGGCAAGTTTACATTGATGGTGGTATGGAAAATGAGAATTTCAAAGCATATGCCCCAGAAGATAAGGAAAGATTTTACAGATTCACAACTCTTGGTTATAATGTAGGTAGAATTAATGATTACGTTTATCACTTGGAACATTCAAGAGGAGAAAACTCATGGTTTAGTAATCCACATATGCAGGACAATCAGCAGGAGTGGATTAAATTATCGCAAATGAGTAAAGAGAAATTACTTCAATATTATTCTGAACAGGAGTATCTAAAAAAATATGCTCGCCTTTAATAATATCGGTAGTCTTGGAAGACTAGGTAATCAAATGTTTGAGTATGCTGCACTTCGTGGCATCTCTGCTAAACATGGATACGAATGGATGATACCACCACCAGAAAACAAAGGTATTGAAAACTATAGTTTGCATGAGTGTTTTAAATTATCATCTGATCGTAAAGAAGGTATTATGGATCCTTGTCATTATGCACAAGAACCTCACTTTCATTTTTGCGAAGAACTATATGAAAGATGTCCTGATGGTGTGAGTCTTCATGGATTCTTTCAATCATGGAGATACTTTCATAATGTGGAAGATGAACTTAGAAAAGATTATACTTTTCATGAGGGTATCTCAGAACCATGTAAGGAGATGATAGAAGAACTTGGTGATAAAGAACCAATCATGTTGCATGTAAGAAGAGGTGATCCGAATCTTACAGATCCTCGTGGTTTCAAATGGTCATACACACAGTGTGGAGATCAGCATCCCGTCCAACCCATAGAATATTATGAGAAAGCACTATCACATTTTGATTCAAAACAACCTGTAATTGTGTTCTCCGATTCAACTGAATGGGTAAAAGAGCAAGAGATCTTTAAACCTGATAGATTTATGGTTTCTGAACCAGAGGATAAATATGCTGACGGTTCATTTACACCGTATGCTGACTTGTGCTTGATGAGTCTATGTTCACATGCTATAATAGCAAATAGTTCTATGAGTTGGTGGGGTGCTTGGTTGATCTCCAATCCCGACAAGCAAGTTATCGCACCAAAGATGTGGTTTGGCCCTGCATATGCAGACAAAGATACGACAGACCTTTATTACCCTAATTGGATTGTATTATGACTAGAATAGAAAGTTATGAGGATCTGACAGATAAAATTGTTGGATGGTTAAAAGATTATTACTTTGATAATAATATAAAAGCATTTGTAGTAGGAGTGTCAGGTGGAATAGATTCTGCCGTGGTATCTACTCTTTGTGCTAGAACAGGATTACCCACATACGTTGTGTGTATGCCTCTAGAATCTAAGTTTGAAAACACAAGGCTCTCTGATGCACACTCAAAGGCATTGGTAGAAAAATATGATAATGTTAAGAGAGTAGAAGTAGAATTGTTTAGTGCTTATGATAGTCTAATCAAATCAATCGAGTGGTGGTCAGAGGCACAACATTTTGATAAAAAGGAATTCACATCAAGTGAACTTGCAAATGCAAATACTAAATCACGCATTCGTATGGTAACTCTATATCAGATAGCAGGATCTGTTGGTGGTATAGTGGTTGGAACAGGTAACAAAGTAGAGGATTATGGAGTCGGTTTTTATACTAAGTATGGTGACGGTGGTGTTGATATCGCCCCTATTGCTGACCTTTATAAAACGGAAGTCTGGGAACTAGGAGAATACCTAGAGGTAGATGAAAGGATTTGTGAAGCACCACCAACTGATGGTCTATGGAAAGATGCTCGTAGTGACGAGGATCAACTAGGTGCATCATATGCAGAACTAGAGGAAGCAATGGAGACAGGCACAGGCCCTGCTGTTGAAGTTCTCAAGAAATTCAACACACAAAACAAACATAAAATGGAACCCATCCCTACATTTAAACTATGAAGATAGGATTAATCGGAGCAGGTAGATTAGGTATCTGCTTAGCTCTTTTAATTGAAAGAGCAGGATTTGATGTTATAGCATCAGATGTTCGTGAAGATTATATTGAAAATCTTAAACACAAAGTTATATTCACAAATGAACCACAAGTTCAAGATTATCTTTCTCAATCTGAAAACATTGAATTTACCACAGATAATCAGAAGGTAATTGATGATTCAGATATTATCTTTACTTTGGTTCAGACACCATCACTTGAAGATGGTAGTTATGATGTAAGTGCTGTATGGAAAGTTGTTCAGAATCTTCAAAACTCTAACACAAAAGGGAAGTCTTTCGTGGTTGGTTGCACAACAAACCCCGGTGATTGTGATGAGTTTCAAAAAATGCTTGACATGGACGTATACTACAATCCAGAGTTCATAGCACAAGGATCTATCATCAAAGATTTGCAGCATGCAGATATGGTTTTATTGGGTGGAAATGGAAAACACCTTGAAGCATTGCAAGAACTATATTACTTAATTCAATATAGTTTTAAACCTGCACATGTGCATACTATGAGCACAAAGGCTGCAGAAATTACAAAGATTGCTGTTAATTGTTTCTTAACTACTAAGATCAGTTATGCAAATATGCTTGGTGAAGTTCTTTCATTATCAGGATTAGATGATGAAATTAAAACTGTATTAAGTGCGATAGGAACTGATAGTCGAGTGGGCACAAAGTATCTTAACTTTGGTTTTGGATTTGGTGGGCCTTGTTTTCCAAGGGACAATCGAGCATTTGCTGCACATGCACAAAGCGTGGGGGTTAAACATAACATTGGTTATACAACTGACGCATTTAATGAAGAACATGCTCAGTTTATCAAAGAGTTTTTCATACGTAAGAACGAAAATCGATTACCCTTTGCATTCAAATATTTGACATACAAACCGGGTATCGATATACTTACAGAGAGTCAACAATATCGTTTATGCCTTGATCTTTTGAATGAAGGATGCAAAGTATATTGTATGGACGATGCGATCATTCATTTATGTGATGATCGAATTATATTTGAAGACCCTAAAGAGGATGTCTATTGGATCAATCTGTAACTGATAAGAATAAGTCTGCTTATAAGTTAAAAAACTTTGGGCCTGTATATTGTATTAATCTTGATGGGCAACCAGATAGATGGCAATTTATGGAGTCACAATTTAAGTTTTGGGAGATCGATAATTATACTCGTATCTCTGCTTATGATGGACGTGAAGATGACTTAAGCGATATTATCAAGGGTAAATATCCTGAGAATATGTCATCTGGTGAGGTAGGATGCACAACATCACACCTGAGAGCGATGAAGCACTATCTAGAAACAAGTGATTCACCATATGCAATCATGATGGAAGATGATTGTAGTTTAGATCTTGTTAAGTTTTGGAATTTTAAATGGAGTGATATCTACGCACACTTCCCTTATGATTATGATGTAGTTCAACTTGCTATCATATGCACTGGTGATATACATGTAAGATTGCACAAGAGATTTGTTAATGACTTCTCCACTGCATGCTACGTAATCAGTCGCTATCATGCAGAAAAGTTGGTTCGTTTACATTGTCGTGGTGATAAGTATAAACTTGATCAAGGTGTGAAGCCACGTCCTGTTGCAGATGATTTAATTTACAACTCAGGAAATGCATTTGCAATTCCACTTTTGGTTTACAAGTTTGAATTAGGATCAAGCATACATCCAGTTCATGTGGACGTATATCATAAAAATAATTATGAAGCACAAGTTAATTTTTGGACACAGAATGGTGCAAATATTGACATTGCTGACTATATGAACTATGATCCATACCTTGGTCGTGTTACAGAAAGTAGTGCGGGTAAGTGACAGACACATAAGTGGTTGTCATACGTTGACACCGTTTAGATAATCTGGTATTATAAATAAATCAACTGTCACATGTGACAGTTCTAGTCAAAGGACTCGAAAGATCGTAACCCTGTGGCGAATGTTAAACTATCCTGTCGGGGATAGAATCATCCGCAGGGAAAACTCTGCGAGACACTATAAAAAACAATGTCTATTAAATCAATTGCAGCTCTTGCTGTATCTCCATTCCTTTTCGCAGGTGCTGCTTTTGCTGGCCCATATGTTAATATTGAATCAAATTCAAGTTTTACTGGATCTGACTACACAAGCACAGCAACAGACCTAGCAATCGGATACGAAGGTGCTAACTGGTGGGTTCAAGGTGGCCCTGTAGTTACATCACCTGACAATGGTGAGTCTTCAACAGACCTTCTTGTTAAAGCAGGTGGTAACGTTGCTCTTAACGATGTAGTTGGTGCATACGGTGAAGTATCATACCAAACAGCAGACAATGCTGATTCAGCATACGGTGTAAAACTAGGAGCAAGATATAGTTTCTAAATAAGCATGAGACCTTTCGTGCGGTCTCTGCAAAACGGAACACCCATGACCTCTACATAACGTAGGGGTCTTTTTTATATGAAAAAAATCATCCAAGTTATTACACATCCTGTCACTTATACTAACTTATTAATAGTTGGAACATTATTGATGATAGAATTATTTCATACACAAGCACATTACAGAATGAATATAGATGTGCATGGGTATTGTAAACAATATGAAACTAATCAGCCCACAGAGGTTGAAGATTATGAGGAAGATTGGTAATATTTTTGTAATATAAGTTAATCTAATGGGGGTCATAAGACCTCCTTTTCTATGTTCGGGATCCCGAATGTAAAGAATCTTGTCAAAACTTAACATTTGCTATATAATATTGTTACATAAATTTACAAAGTCCAAATGACAACAATTACTGAAAGTGGTGGTCGCCAAAATATGTATCCTACAGATACTCGTCCATATATTGATGAGTCAATCTCATATGAGGGATATCCACAGAATGCAGAAAAAGTAAATGGTCGTTGGGCTATGATCGGTTTCGTGGCATTAATTGGTGCATACGTAACTACTGGTCAAATCATCCCCGGAGTTTTTTAATGAACTACTGGAAGAACGCAGAGTTGATCAATGGTCGTCTCGCAATGCTCGGTTTAGTAATCGGCACAATCAACTACGGTCTATTCGGATGGATAGCACCCGGTTTCTTTTAAAGAATGAAATTCAATTCACAATTCACAATTAATCACAAAGAGGAAAAACTCATGACTCCAGAAGCAGAAAGATTTAACGGTTGGGCAGCAATGCTTGGTTTCGTAGCAGCAGTCGGTGCATACGCAACAACAGGAAACATCATCCCCGGTATATTCTAATGACAAATAAAACAGAAGTAAAGACAATTGAAAAGCAAAAAGTATTTGCAGAGAAACTTAATGGTAGATTCGCAATGCTTGGAATCATCGCAGGTTTAGGTGCTTACCTAACAACAGGTCAAATCATTCCGGGTTTCGTATAATGAATAATAAAGACATCTTCGAGAGAGCAATCGGTAGACCAGCAATGTTTGCATTCGTTCTATTCGGTGGTATCTACTTAGCAACAGGTCAACTAATACCGGGAATTGTGTAATGAACTCAGTAAAGAGACAACCAGTTCCATTTAAAGTTGTGCCATACATCTTTATGTTGGCAGTGATTGCAAGCACCACTACTAATGTATTCGTATGATCGCTGAAGCAACAAACATCTCACCTTTCACGGCAATACTATGGTGTTTTTATCCATTAGCATTCCTTGTAGGGTTAGAGTTGTTTTTAAGAGTAGATGATGATGACGATGACGATCCAGAAGGTGGAGTAATGACACCAGTATACCAAGGAGCATAAACATGATTTATCAAATCTTATTTGCATGTGCAGTATCATTCACTGCAATCAACGGACTACCGTTCGTATTTTCATAAACAAAAGCTGAGGAGCACAAGCACAAATGACTCAATTTTTACTAAAGAACGCAGGATTTATGCCTGTATTTGAATTTTTATTTTTCCTGACTGTAGGAATTACAGCAGGATCAGCAGGACTTATTTGATGAGCGATTTAATGTCACAATCTTATCACGATGTGATGGAAGCATACAAAAGACCAATGGCACTAGAATTTATTCCAAGGCTATTCGGTTGGATGTCCGTATTATTCATACTTGTTGGAGTTCATTCCACAGCATATGCATTTGAGAAAGAACCTGTGATATGGGTTCAAGTCCCACAATGGACAGATGACTGGGCAGTATGTGCAGTAGATATTCCAGACTCAGCATGCCATTGGTATGTTGCAGAAGCAGATAATACATTTGGAGAAGGATTCGACTGGGAGAATGCTCCTTGGTTTGATGCAAATGGTTTAAATGACGTAGCACCAATACAAAAACTAACAGTCGCACAAAGATTACAAGAGGTAGGATGAATTACTTATCTGCTTACCATATATTACAAATGTTTCTTATGATATTCTCAGGAACAGTTATAGTGGGTGGTCTAATAGTTGTTATGATGGAACCTATGATAGATGAATAAATATATCGCAAACGTAAATTAAACATGCAGAAAATTATCAATGGATGTGCTATCTTTAGTGGCATTGTATCTCTCACCGTTGTTGGTCTTGGCGGTTATCTATATCTCAATAAGGATTCTATTATTGATAAAGTTAAAACCGAGGCACTAAAATCAGTAACAGGTGGTTTAGGAGGAGCGTTACCATTACCAAATCCTTCATCAGTAGATTCACCATCGCCATCACTACCATCACCTTTTTAGAAAGGTATTAATATACTAAATAATACCGCTAATGCGGTATTTTTTTATGGCAGAAGAAAAAAAAGAAATTAAAACAGAAGAACCAAAGAAGAAAGGTTTCTTCGGTAAATTAAAAGAGGCATCTGAAGATAAAGAGGAACAGATGATGATCCTCTCCACCTTTGTCCGTCTTGGAATTTTGATTTGGAGTGGAGGAATATTAACATTGGCCTACGTTGAGTTGCCAGAAGCATTGAAAATACCGAAGCAGGATCTGGATCCGACATTTATAGCTTCAGTTTTCACAGGAGTTCTGGCTACCTTTGGGGTCACTACTTCTAAGAGGGGAGCACAAGGTGGTGGTGCGAGTGGCGGTGTAAGCAAAGGCGATATGGAGAAACTTATCGCAGCAGCATCACAGACTGCACCTGCACAAACAATACGTATTGAGCAAGCACCAATGCAGATTGCCACAGCAGTTCCTCCACAAAAAGATAAGTAAGGGAACCCACACATAACTGCGTATATTTACCTACCTTGATATAATAAATAGTGTCGTAATGGAGTTGAAACTATCATGTCCCACTACACACTTGGTTGGCACGACCAACTAAATGAGTATCACGAAATAGGCGAATATGCGGAGGACGCATTTGAAGCCGTAAAATTTGCAAGAGAGGATGTTCCGTATCTACACGAGCATCCTTTTTCCTTAGATAAAATTAAGGAGATAAAATGAAAGATTTACCAATTAGATCATCAATAATTATTCTTGGAATCATAACAATGGCAATAATTTTTATCCCGTCTTTTGCTTACATATAGATAATATTAATATTACTCATTAGTATATGTTATCAACACAATACCGTTTGCGATTGGAATCAATTTGCAAAGATATTGCCTCTGGCAGCGAAGTAAGCATGGAAGATGTTATATGGGCTCAGAAATTAGCGAAAGCTAATACTTCTGCTAGAGGTATGTTGCAACAGGCAAGAAGATTAACAGCAAATCCGAATGATTCTTTTTTGAATAACTTGAATATTGGAGACCCCGATTCAAGTAATCATCGAAGGGGTTTTGGATCACCAGATGAAATAGTTGATTGGTTCCACCAAGATAGATCAGATGACTGGCGACAACGTGACTGAACGATATGATTGGCATGTCTTAAGAGACATACCCACCCCTCATGGTAGTGGTAAGACACCCATGTATGCGAATATGGGTAAGATGTGTAAACCAGACCCAAATCGCAAGAGAGAATATCCTCACTTGTATGCTGTCTTTTGTCTTGACTCACATAACACCAGTTACTTTTACATCAGAGAGGATGGCACATACTACTGGTTACATTGTCGTAAGGATAAAGATGATCTTGAAGTAGATGCACATAACATACAAATAGATTTGTTTGGTGAACCTGTTCTATCTAATGAGTGGGTGCTGAAAGAGATACTATAAGTATAAATACTTATAGATATAAAACATATATGAAAAAATTTAACACATTGGTTTTAGATACCACGATCTATATCTTAGACTTTCTCTATAGGGGTAGAGACTTTCAAAGGTTTTGGGTATTAGAAGTTATTGCAAGAGCACCATACTTCTCCTTTATCAGTGTATTACATTTTCGTGAATCTCTTGGTCTTCGTGGTGAGGATCACATTTATTTGATGAAGGAACACTTCTATCAGGCACTCAATGAAACAGAACATCTGGAAGAAATGGAGCTTAGAGAAGGTAACAAGTATTGGGTTGACCGCTTCTTTGCCAAACATCTTGTTTTACTTTATTATTGGATTATGGTTGGGTATTATCTTCTCAATCCTGTTAACGCTTATGACATCAACATGAAGATTGAAAAGCATGCATATGAAACTTATGTAAAGTATTCTGCATATCATCCAGAGGATACAAAGATTGCAGAGATTGCACAAGATGAATTAGATCACTCTAGAGAACTAAGAAAAGCAATGCTAATGGTTGCATGACTGTAGTTCATAGTGTAAACATCATGGTATTAATACTGTTGATTTCTGTGTCAATAGTGATATACTACATCTTAAGATGGGATCATTTTTTTCCAAATGAATAGTTGCAAACAATAATTTACATGTTATACTAGAAATATACGACATATTATTATGAATCCTATTGACACTAATCGTATTGCAGTCGCTCTTGAAAGAATTGCAAATGCGTTAGAGCATTTCAATATTGAACATGCTCACATTGATGAAATTGATCACAATCATGTTGAGGGTGATGTTAATACTCACTCTAAAACATGGTAAAGTATTTCCTACCATTTATTTTGACGGCATGTGGAGTTGCACCTATCACTCCTGCTGATGCTTTTGAATTAGAAGTTGAACCTAATCAATGGGATCATGTATGGAATGCAATAGAGTATTTAAAAAGGCAGGAGAGAGAAAAAAAAATGACCTCTCCCTCTGACGCTATAAATAGTGCACTTACAGAGTTTGAATATGGGAGCGATGACCCCACCGAGTCGGAAGAGTTGTTACAACTTCCGAGTGATTGAAATCAATAGAGTTGTTGATGGAGATACAATAGATGTAACAATAGACTTAGGATTCGATCTTTACAAAAAAGAAAGAGTAAGAGTAGCAGGAGTCGATACTCCTGAGAAAAGGACAAGAAATTTAGAGGAGAAGGCACTTGGAATCGACGCGACAAACTGGATCAAGGAGAAACTTGAAGGTGCTATTGCTGGTGATGATGATCTCGTTATCCGCACTGAGTTGGATGGCGGTGTCGGGAAGTATGGCCGTCTTCTTGGCTGGTTATACATTGGGGTTGGGGACGTGTCTCTCAATGAGCAAATGATTACCGAGGGATATGCTTTAGCATATGATGGAGGAACGAAAGATATGAACTTAGAAGAACTACGTGCAATAAGAAGATCAAACGGAACACTTACTGAATAATTATTATGTGGAACTTTTTTCAATGGGCATGGAACTTAGATTGGGGTGAAGGTTTTGCTTTACTCGCAGTTCTATTCGTATTCTGGTATGGTAAGAAATGGATAGATAATAAATTTGGTTCTGTTAACAAGAAACAAGCAAAACAACTTAAACAGATTATTAAAGAAGCGATTAATGAATCTCGTATTTAAAATCATGACCATATCATCATTTGGATTATCACTCCTTTTAGTAGGGGTGATAATCTTTTTGAATGCAACGAAGCAGTCGAGAATTGAGGAGAATCGTTTTTACATGCAAAAAATAATAAAGGAAGAGGTATCAAAACAAATACCAAGATCAATGCCACAAGTAACAGGGCCTGTCTATGTCCCCAATAAATGATATTAATATAAGAGATGTGAGTGTTCCTCATATTCATTCACCAAATATACCTTACACAAACATAGATAATTACCATATCCCTGTGACATTGCAACTTGGATTTCCGATTGTGGATATGCCAGGCTGTGTGAAGATGCATAAGGATAACAAAGATCATATTACAAGATTACCTTTTGATAAGGACTTAGTAAATCAAGATCCAAAAGGATCTACCACGTTATGTCCTCATGGTGAGTATCCATCATACGATGCGATGGATTATCAACCAGAGAATCTTATAGTGACTAGAGAAACACCACCCCCACCAATTTCACCACCCCCAGAAATCGAAACACCAGAACTTCCTGATACTGGTGGGTTAACATCAGAAGAAGAGATTGAATGTCCTGCACCAAATCAACCTAGAGTTGGTGATTTGACACAGGCAGGTGATGAGAGAGTTATAGGTCACGAAATACAAGGCACAACTTGTGTGGTATTATATGAAGATACAACACCTGTTGAGAAATTTTTACCAAGCACAAATCAAGTAAGCACAACAGCAGCAATCGCAGTTGTGGCTACAGCATCTGCAGCAGCAACACCATTATTATTAAGAGCAATCAAACCTATAATTAAAAAGGTAACAACTTTTGTAAATAAAAAATTAGGAAAGAATGTATATAAACCAACTCGTTCGGATATATCAACAGACAAATATCGTGAGAAGAAAGGTTTACCTCCAATTAAAAGGAAATGATTAAAGAACTAATAAAACCAGAACATCAGTTATTTCATCATCGTATTAACTCATGTAGTTATAATTTAAATCGTCATGAACTATCTGAAATACTAATCGAAAACATGATACATTATAATGGTGTTGGTCTCTCTGCAAATCAAATTGGTATTTGGGAAAGAGCATTCTGTATGATGGTTGATATTAAGACTGAAGAGATAATTACTTGCTTTAATCCAAGAATTGTAAAAACATACGGTGAATCAACTTGGTTTGAAGAAGGATGTTTATCATTTCCAGACCAGACTATTAATGTTTGTAGACCAACTAAGATTGTTGTCAAATATGAGGATGTAGATAAGAAGGTTTGTAAAATGAAATTAGATGGTTTTTCTGCAAGAGTTTTTCAGCATGAGCATGACCATATGGAAGGTATAGATTTTATTTCACGCCAATAGATATAGATTTTAAATCACTTGCATTTCCATTTGCAGGAGTATTTGTAGTTTTTATTGTATGAGTATGATTTGGTAGAGTTCCGGGTGGATTTACTAATACAACATCTGCACATACCTTGAAGTATGGTGAATTTTTATGGAACATGATTCCAGCCTTCATGAGTTCACCACAATTTTTCAAACGAGCTATCTCAAAATCTAATCTTTTATTTGCAGTCTGTTGTTGCATGAATGAAATATTAGCAGCTGCTGCTTCTTTACATTGATCTTGTAGTTTCTTATCTAAAGGTTTAGACCATGTAGCAGAGACTCCTATTGATAACGTGCTACTGTCTTTCTGTCCAGTTCTGGTTGGTTTGTAATATAAAATTTCTCCGGGATTATCTGGCACATCATCATTATTCGCATCTACATTGTTATAGACTGGATCCAAATAGGAATCTTCATAAGGACGCTTTACTGCGATATTTCCTGTAAGGAATGGAGTTACGTTCATTGTTGGCCCTTGGCATGATATACCATTACCATAAGTGTTTGTAATATATGGGCCTTGTAATACTTGTATAGCTTGATTGGTCACTGAGCCAGAGGAGTTGGCCACTGGATTTGCTGTTGCAGAAACACCTCCAATATCTGAAGCGAAGGATGGTGTTGCTGTTCCAACTGTAAGACACAGTGAGATTAATTTGAGAAGACGCTTGTTGTATTTGTTACGCTTTGGATAGTTGTTGTCCGATTTATTATCGTATGATTTTTGAGGCCTGGCCCAGAATAGGTTTCTGTAAATTGAAACGCCTGTCCCGGATTTGTGATCGTGAAGTTTGGTTTTTGATCTAGATCCAACCCTGTCCATGTTGAAGTCACTCCATTTAATGTATTACTTCCAGTTGAAGTAGATGGTGAGGATATTGTATTACCATCATGTGATATATTTGTTCCCGTCACAACGTGCTGATAGCCCGTATCATAGTTCATCGAATTTATTGTCTCAGTCACTGTGCTCGTTGTTTCTGTATTTGAAGTCATCGAGCCTTGTGTAAAATTTGGCACCACAGGCACTGCGTTAGCAGATGGTATAAAACCAAGAAGTATTAGAAATAAACTATATCTTCTCATTATAACACAAATTTTACTTAATGGTTAGTTCGTTTACGAATTGACCTGTAGCCACAGTTCCAGCACCACCGGCAGTTACTGTTACAAGATTTGCGGATGTTACTGTTCCAGCCAATGTGTCTTTTGTTCCAGCACTTGTGGATGTTTGACTAGAGAAGTTACTTACAGCACCTACTGTTGGGGCAGATGTTGGAACCGCATCGCCTTGAGTGAATGACTGGCTAAAGCTGAACGCTGAGCCGGCTGTGTCCTGTGTGGCTGCGATAGTTCCGGGATTGTAAACACCTGAAGTGATTGTTCCAACTGATACTGTTCCAGCTGTTGTTCCATCAGTTGTGTCTACATTTGAACCGGATACTGAGAAAGTTGATCCTATTCTTTCTACATTTGTGGCTGCTGCGTTTACTGTTAACTGAACACTGCTTGATAACTTATGAGTAATATCTGCCATCGCAGGGGAACTGAACCCCATCAACATAATCAAGGATAAAAATCTTTTCATACTTTGAGACAATATACCTAGCTGCTATTTAGTAAACCAATAAATAGATAAAATATAAACTATTTTGAACAAGTATTCTCGTATATTTCATCACATTTCTCCTCAAGATGTTAAACGTAATCTTAAGGAAAAGATTGATATGGAAAAAATAAAAGAAAATATTAAGTTGCTTGAAGAGGAAAGAAAGATATTCATTAAGAGAGAGTCAGAACCAATAAAATCTAACTGGAGAGATGACTTGACAGAAGTGTAAAGTTCTGTTAAGATAAATAACACAGGTGATGTTTTCATTGCCTGACACAAAGGACTCGAAAGGATCGTAACCCTGCGTAAACTGCTCTCAAACCAAGACCTATAGGCAGTATAATACTTCGTCTTTCATATCCTGTAGCGAGGGGTTACAGGAAATAAGTTTCGCATCTCCCCTGATGCCCTACTTACAAACGTCTTACTAATGACAACCTCAAATATTACACGCAAACAATCTGGTCTCCTACAAGGATGGCCTGAGTTTTGCGAATGGGTAACTTCAACAAACAACAGAATCTATGTTGGTTGGTTCGGAGTTCTCATGATCCCATGCTTACTCGCAGCAGCAGCATGCTTTATCGTTGCTTTCATAGCAGCACCTCCTGTCGATATCGACGGAATCAGAGAGCCAGTTGCTGGTTCTTTCATGTATGGTAACAACATCATCTCTGGTGCAGTTGTTCCTTCATCAAACGCTATTGGTCTACACTTCTACCCAATCTGGGAAGCAGCAACAGTAGATGAATGGTTATACAACGGTGGCCCATACCAGTTGGTAATCTTCCACTTCCTTATCGGTATCTCAGCATACATGGGAAGACAGTGGGAATTATCATACAGACTAGGTATGAGACCATGGATATGCGTAGCATATTCAGCACCTGTATCTGCAGCATTTGCAGTATTCTTAGTGTATCCTTTCGGTCAGGGATCTTTCTCAGACGGTATGCCACTAGGTATTTCAGGAACGTTCAACTTTATGTTCGTGTTCCAAGCAGAACACAACATTCTAATGCACCCATTCCATATGGCTGGTGTTGCTGGAATGTTCGGTGGTAGTCTCTTCAGTGCAATGCACGGTTCTTTAGTTACATCTTCTCTAATCAGAGAGACAACAGAGAACGAGAGTCAAAACTACGGCTACAAGTTCGGACAAGAAGAGGAAACATATAATATCGTGGCAGCACACGGATATTTCGGTAGATTAATCTTCCAATATGCTTCATTCAACAACTCAAGAAGTCTTCACTTCTTCCTTGCTGTATTCCCTGTAGTATGCGTATGGTTAACATCCATGGGTATCTGCACAATGGCATTCAACTTGAATGGTTTCAACTTTAACCAGTCAGTTGTTGATGCTAATGGAAAGATCGTTCCTACATGGGGCGACGTTCTTAACAGAGCAAACTTGGGAATGGAAGTTATGCATGAGAGAAATGCACACAACTTCCCATTAGACCTAGCATCTGCTGAGTCTTCAACAGTTGCTTTAACAGCACCTGCAATTGGTTAATTAATTAATCAATTAATAACACAAGGGGTCTTTATGACCCCTTTTTCATAGGAGAAATTAATGGTAGCATCTACCTTACAAGCACCCACAAGGGGTTGGTTTGATGTTCTTGATGACTGGTTGAAGAGAGATCGTTTCGTATTCATCGGATGGTCTGGACTTCTTCTTTTACCTTGTGCTTACCTTGCTATTGGAGGTTGGTTCGTTGGAACTACTTTCGTAACATCATGGTATACACATGGTATTGCATCCTCATATCTTGAGGGAGCAAACTTTTTAACAGCAGCAGTATCCACACCCGGAGATGCGATGGGTCACAGTCTCATGTTCCTTTGGGGGCCTGAAGCACAAGGTTCATTCGTTCGTTGGGTTCAACTTGGTGGATTATGGAACTTTGTAGCATTACATGGAGTCTTTGGACTCATAGGTTTCATGCTTCGTCAATTTGAAATTGCAGGACTTGTTGGGATTCGTCCTTACAATGCTCTAGCATTCTCAGCTGTTATTGCAGTCTTCACAAGCATCTTTTTGATCTATCCTTTAGGTCAGCATAGTTGGTTCTTCGCACCATCATTTGGTGTCGCAGCAATTTTTAGATATATCTTATTCATTCAAGGTTTCCACAATATAACTCTTAACCCATTTCATATGATGGGTGTGGCAGGAATATTAGGTGGAGCATTACTATGTGCCATTCACGGTGCAACAGTGCAGAACACTTTGTATGAAGACACTTCTGTTTATTCAGAAGGTAAGGTTCAAAGCACAACATTCAGAGCATTTGATCCTACACAGGAAGAAGAAACTTATAGTATGATTACAGCAAACAGATTCTGGTCACAGATATTTGGTATTGCTTTCTCAAACAAAAGATTTTTACACTTCCTGATGTTGTTCGTTCCTGTGATGGGAATGTGGACATCATCAATTGGTATTGTAGGTCTTGCACTTAACCTCAGAGCATACGACTTTGTATCTCAAGAGATAAGAGCAGCAGAAGACCCAGAGTTCGAGACTTTCTACACTAAGAACATACTTCTTAATGAAGGTATGAGAGCATGGATGTCATCTGTTGACCAACCTCATGAGAACTTTGTGTTCCCAGAGGAAGTATTACCAAGAGGTAATGCCTTGTAAAATCATATACATATGATATAATAAGACCCTGTATAGGGTCTTTTTTAATGCTAGGGTAAATGGATCTGGACGAACAACTACAATTAGCTCACTTGCTTTTACAAGAGAGAAAGTGTAGAGTTTGTGGTGAAGAAAAGAATCTTATAGATGGTTACTATCGAACTCGAAAGAACGTTAGACTGGCATCATCATACTCATATGAATGCAAAGAGTGCACGGTCAAAAGAGTTTGCGAGAATAATCGTCGCAATAAACTTAAAAAAAACCGGATGAATAAAATGAAACAATCGGAAACCAATCAGCAAATAATAGATCGTTATCAAGGTAAGATATTTGATCTTCTTGAGAGAAGAAGAGAGATTCAAGAGGTTTTAATACCACAACTATTAGATGAGGAAAGAGAGTTAGAAATAGAATTGTCAAGGGCAGAGGGATCTCTTGATACTGCAAAATATTTGTCTTCCAACAAAAGGGCTAGACATGGAACCCTTGATGCGTTAGACTAAAAAACATCATTCGCTATATAAATTCGAGAGATTATTACTTATGAAAATTTTTCTTGATACTGCTGATGTCGAAACCATCAGTAATCATTTCAAGACTGGATTGATTGATGGGGTAACAACAAACCCTACTTTAATAATGAAGAGTCACAGAAAACCTGATGACGTTTATCAAGAACTTGCATCGCTTGGTCTTCGGGACATAAGCATGGAGGTTGTGGGAACAGAGGAGGAAATGTTGAAAGATGCAAATCGTCTTGTAAATAAATTCAATGACGTAGCAACTATCAAAGTTCCTTGCACCAGAGAGGGTCTGGTGGTCTGTAGAGAGTTGTCAAAGCAAGGTGTGAGAGTTAATGTCACTTTGATATTCAGCGTCTCACAAGCGATTCTATCCGCAAAAGCGGGAGCAACTTATCTCTCACCATTTGTCGGCAGAGTCGATGATCAAAGATTTGGTGGATGTAATTTAATTAAAAGAATTTCTGAAGTCATTCCTAAAACAACTCCAATCAACGGAGGTTACTCTGAAACACCATACAGAGTTCCTGAGATATTATCGGCCTCTATTAGATCTGTGGGTGATGTTGAACACTCATTTGCTCAAGGTGCTGACATATGCACATTGCCACCTAAAATATTTGAAGGTATGTATAATCATATCCTGACAGATAAGGGATTAGAACTTTTCGATATTGACTATCAAAAAACTATTAAGGAATTTAGTTAGATGAAAACAATGATGAATGCAGTCCTCTGGTCAAAAACTGATTGCCAGTGGTGTGATAGAGTTAGACAATTATTTCATAGTATTGATATTGAATACATTGAATACAAATACGATGTTGACTTTAATAAAAAAAGTTTCTATAGTGAGTTCGGTGAGGGAGCAACATTCCCACAAGTTCAAATACAAGGTCGGCATATCGGAGGATGTAAGGAGACCTTAAAATGGTTACAAGAACAAAAGTTGATTTAATGACAGATGATTTTGATTCAGTATATTCCATGGTAGAACATGCTATGGAATTAGCCTTTCAAGGCACTATGACTTTAAAATTTTATGACTTTTTAAAATATCGAAAGACAAAAAAAATAGAAGTTGACGCATTCATTCAAAGTAGCACAGCGAAAGAATTGGGTGAAGTTGTCCTTGAACTAGAGGGATACATTAAAGGTGGAAGAGATCGCAATCACGAAACACTTCGTGAAGCATATGGATTTCTAGGTAAACCGAAAGCAAGAAAGATAAGAGCATACTTGTATGGGATACTTGAAGACGCTTGGAGGTATAGCAATGACCGAAAACCCGGAAGGAAAAAAAAGAGTTCTAAATAAAGACAAACCCGAAATTAATCGTGGTGTTGAATTACTTTTGCGGAACAGGAGGGCAATTAAACCACAACCAAATATTTTACAGGTAAAACTTCAAAACGTATTTTCTATTTTCCGCAGAGAAATAAGTTTTAAATTAGAGTTTCACCTCAACATCTCAAAAAAATAACATCTGGAGGATACAATGTCAGATATATTAATAGTTTCTTTGACGCTCATGACTTTAATGAGTTTCCTTGCACTATTAGTTGGAGGTATGATAGGATGGATAGCAAGGCAACACTCTTATGAAACAACACCTCAAACAATATTCACTCATCCAGAAATGTTTGATGAGAACGGTAATTTAGCACCGGATGAAATTTTAGCAGTTCGATTTGAAAACACTAATGACGACAACAACGAAGAAGACGAAGACGACTAAGGCGGTTAAACTACCACCTAATCCTTTCATACATGAAATACTAGAACATGTAGATAAGCAAAGAACAAAAGCAAAAAAAATTGCTACTTTGCAAGAGCATAGAGATGATTCTCTTACTGCAATCTTAATATGGAACTTTGATAACAGAGTTCAATCTGCAATACCAAAGGGAAAAGTTCCTTATAAAGAAAACGAAGTTCCAGTAGGAACAGATCATACATCTCTCCGAAGAGAATGGAAAAACTTATTCCATTTTATTAAGGGTGGAAATGATACTCTTACAAGTCTTCGTAGAGAAACTATGTTTATCCAATTGCTTGAGGGTCTTCATCCAGAAGAGGCAAGAATTATATGTCTAGTTAAAGATAAAAGTTTAACTGAGAAATATAAGATCAGTAGATCTCTTGTTGAAGAGGCTTATCCTGATATAGTATGGGGAGTGAATAGAGGATCATGACAACTAAAGATGTGAAGCCAGAAAATTATTCATGCGAAGTTTTGTTAGAGAGAACTACTAAAGAAAAGTCTCACGATACAAAATTTCCAACTGATGCATATAATGTTATCTATAGTTACGAGGGTAATGAGTGTCTAGATGTCACAAGGTCATGTAAAATGGCAAACATTTTTGATTTATATTATGATCGATATGGTAAAGGTCTTAAAAGTATAACTCATGGGCATGGGACTATATCTCCCATCCGATATGGTTATAAAGCACCAGCTAAAAAAAAGAAAAGACGATGAAAGATCAAATCAAAAATCAAATCAATGATATCATTCGTGATGAAATTCAAGAAGTAATCAATGATTATGTTGATAGTAAAGAAAAAACAAAAGGTTTGGGATTTGTTGAGGAGGATGATGAACTTAAAGTTAATATCTCAAAAAATGAGATTGATAAACTCATAAAGGAATACAAAAGAATAAAGAAAAAACAAAAATCAAATCTAACACAGGTAAAACGATTAGGTTTACTCGATAAAAACGGTAATCCTATGTAAAATGTATCAAGTTATACTATATTACTTGACTACATAGTTATGATATGCTAACATATCTTTACGTTCATCCCACTTGGGACGCAAGTAAGCCGACACGGAACGGGTTCGTTCATCCTCTTCGGAGGACGCAAATGTTCGACTGAAGGAACGGGGTAAATCCCTACTACTTTGGAGAAAACCAATGGCAAAAGTCACTTATCGCGGAGTCGAATACGATTCTGAAGAATACAACGCAAAGGTGCTTGAAGAAGCAACAAAGCGTGATAGGCACGATCTAATGTATCGTGGTATTAAAGTTAAGAGCAAGGCATCACCTTGCAGCTAGCAACTAAAGGGGGGTTTACACCTCCCTTTTTTTGTATTATAATTAGATGAAAAGCAATCATCATGAACAAATCAAAACTAAAAGTTCTGGTCATGGCCCTCAAAGAGATCGTTGAAGAACTAGAGTCTGAAGTATATTCAGATGTTGAAGCATATAAAAACCAACAAACGTTTTCATCTGCACCCATGAAATATGATGAAATGTATGATGATGGATGCGATTAATGACTGTTAAACTTATTAGCATTACTCCCGATGCGGAGAAGACAATGGCATATGTTGCCAGAGTATCAAATCCAAATAACCAAGATAATGAAAATTATTCTGGATTATTAAAGTATTGTATTAAGCATAATCATTGGTCAGTTTTTGAACAATCCTTTATGACTTTAGAAATAGAAACTACAAGAGGATTAGCAGCACAGATATTAAGACATAGATCATTTACATATCAAGAGTTTTCTCAAAGATATGCAGACAGTAGTTTGTTATCTGATAAAATTTCATTACCACAATTAAGAAAACAGGACTTAAAGAATCGTCAAAACTCTACTGATGATCTTGATCCATATATTGTTCAACAACTTGAAGTAAAAATGCAAGCACATTTTTCTGCAGGTATGAAATTGTATAAAGAGATGTTAGAACATGGTGTAGCAAAAGAATGTGCTAGATTTGTTTTACCATTAGCGACACCCACACGTTTATACATGACTGGTTCATGTCGTTCTTGGGTTCACTATATAAATCTACGCTCTGCACATGGAACACAAAAAGAACACATGGAAATTGCAGAGGGATGTCGTAAGGTGTTTACCGAACAATTCCCTGCAGTATCTGAAGCCCTTGAGTGGGTCTAAATAAATTTACAAAACTAAACACTTATGCCTACCTATCCTGTAAAAAACTTAAAAACTGGGGAACAGAAAGAGATACGGATGTCAATGTCGCAATATGATAAATGGAGAGAAGATAATCCTGACTGGGATAAAGATTGGAATGCTGGAGTTGCAAATGTGGGAGAAGTTGGAGAAGTATATGATAAACTAAAGAAATCACATCCCGGTTGGAATGAAGTTCTTGGTAGAGCTTCAAGAATGCCCGGTTCTAAAGTAAGACCTGTTTAATATGCCTAGAAAAAAGAAAGTGGAACCAATTGGTGTTGGTTTGACCGCTAAACAGATGAAGAGGAAGAAACCAATCAATTCTGATATGTTGAGGGACATTGAACCTTTGACAGAGAATCAGCAGAGATTATTTGAATCCTATGCAGAAGGTAAGAACCTCATTGCTTATGGTGCAGCAGGAACTGGTAAGACCTTTATTACCCTCTTTAACGCTCTGTGTGATGTTTTAGATACAACGACACCCTACGAGAAAATATACATCGTCAGATCGCTTGTATCCACCAGAGAGATTGGTTTCTTACCGGGTGATCATGAGGATAAATCATTCTTATATCAAATACCATATAAGAATATGGTTAAGTATATGTTTCAGATGCCATCTGATGCAGACTTTGAAATGTTATATGGTAACTTGAAAGCACAAGAAACTGTATCATTTTGGAGCACATCATTTATTCGTGGAACAACATTCGATAAAGCGATTATCTTAGTTGATGAATTTCAGAACTTGAATTTTCATGAATTAGATAGTATAATGACAAGAGTAGGAGAGAACACTAAGATCATGTTCTGTGGAGATGCAACACAAAGCGATCTCATCAAACAAAATGAAAGAAATGGTATCATTGATTTCATGAGAGTTCTTCGATTGATGTCATCTGTTGATATCATTGAGTTTGGTGTTGATGATATTGTTCGATCAGGCTTAGTAAAAGAATACATTCTTGCAAAAACGGAACTTAATTTATGAATTTTACTCATCATAATTTTTTAGGTGATCTTGATTTACAGAAAAAAGAAACAAACGGAATAAGATTATACAATCTTCCTGATGGTCAATGGGTTCCATCTATCACATCAGTAACATCTTTTTATAATCGTCAGATATTTGCTGACTGGAGAAAGAGAGTTGGTGTAGAAGAAGCAAATAAGATTACGAGGAAAGCAACTGCTCGTGGAACTGATTACCATGAAGCAGCACAAGCATATCTAATGAATCTTGAAATGAATTGGGATGACTTTAAACCTCTTACCAAATTCATGTTTTATAATACACGACCTTATCTTGACAAGATAAATAATATACACGCTATAGAAAGAACCCTTTACTCTGAATACCTTGGTCTTGCAGGTAGAGTTGATTGTATAGCGGAGTATGAAGGGGAACTAGCGGTCATAGATTTTAAAACTTCAACAAAGATAAAACCTGAGAAGTGGCTTGAAAACTACTTCGTTCAAGAAATGTTTTATGCAGCAGCATATTACGAACTTACTAATATCCCTGTCACTAAACTTATTACTTTAATGGTAACTCCTGACGGAGAAGTAAAAGTATTTGACAAACGCAATAAATCGGACTATATTAAATTATTAGTTCGTTACATTAAAGAATTTGTATCTCACAATACTAGGTCGCCAAATGAACAATGAACTAGAAAAGGCATTCGAGGATAAGTTTTTCTGTCCTGCTCGTTTTGCTCAAGAAATAGAAAGACTTGTGCAAGCACATGAGGAGATGAATTACATCGATGCCATAGTTTATTTTTGCGACCTCAACGCAATTGATTTGGAATCTGTTCCAAAATTAATTTCAAAACCACTTAAGGAAAAACTTAAGTATGAAGCACAAGAACTCAACTTTTTAAAAAGAACTTCAAGAGCAAAACTTGTTTTCTAATGAATGATCCTGATGATAACCCATTCTGGGGTGAACCAACTCCCACAGACTTGTGGGATGACATGGCAAAATTGAATTCATTATATGAAGAATTGAATTGGGGCCATCGTGACTTTCTTGAATTCAAAATTGAAGATAATCACATCACTATTCGTAATAAATCTAGAGAAGGTAGATGATGCCATTTGATGCATACCGTTGTTATTTGTCACTCAAAAATCATTTTACAAAAGACCACTACGACTATCATAGATATGGTGGCAAAACTAGAGCAACTAAAGAGGCCTTTTACAAAAGGAAGGATCGATTTTGGTTTGAAAAGTTTGCCCGACAAAAGAATGATAAAGAAGTAGAGGATTTTTTTGTATCTAATTTTGTTTCATGCTCAGATCCAGAGACAATGTGGATTGGAGAAATGATAAAGAAAGGTGAGGGAAGATATGTTGATTGGAAAAAGAAAGTTCAATCACTTTCATACGTATTTAAAGAAGAATCTGAAAGTTTGTTCACAGACGATAAGGTAGATGATATCTTTGATTGTAATAGAGGACATCCAATTGTTTTGAAAAAATTTCTTGGTGGTAATATCAGTATTGAAAGTATGGTAATCTATGATAAAATACTAGGGTATGGGAAAGACTTCGATCAAAAATTGAATGATCCTGTATGGAAAACCGTCAGTCGAAGAGTGAGAAAATATTCTCCCTTCCTAAATATAGATGTATTCCGTTATAAAAAAATTCTAAAGGGGGTTGTAAAGCGTTGAGTTTTTTTGATTCTGACATAGTAAGATCTGAGATGGCAGAGATTCATGAACTTCAAGAAGATATTTATTCAAATGTCATGAAGTTTCCTTATATGAATCGTTCTGACAAATTAGAACACATTGATCAGTTGACAAAACTTGTTGAGAAACAAAAAATTGTTTATGCAAGATTGAGTCTCTCTGACGATCCCGATGCCAAAAAGATGCAGACTGAAATACGCAGATCTGCAGAGGTCATGGGTCTACCAAAAAACGTAGACATGAATGTAATTTTTAATCAAATGTCAGAGATGACAATCATGATGAAAGAACAACTTGACATTGGTATCATTTAGTTGTAATATAACGAATGCACACAAGCCAAATCTAATTAATCCGAGGTAATTTAATGTCTTTCGCAGACCTAAAGAAGCAGTCATCACTAGGTTCATTGACTGCAAAACTTGTAAAAGAAGTTGAAAAAGCGAACAATTCTGGTGGTGGTGGAGATGAACGTCTCTGGAAACCAGAACTAGACAAAACAGGTAATGGATACGCAGTTGTCCGTTTCCTTCCAGCACCTGAGAACGAAGAGTTCCCATGGGCAAAAATGTATACTCATGCCTTTCAAGGGCCTGGTGGTTGGTATATTGAAAATAGTCTTACCACAAATGGTCAAAAGGATCCTGTTTCTGATTACAACCGTGAGTTATGGAACAGTGGAAATGAGTCAGACAAAGATGTAGTTCGTAAGCAAAAACGTAAGTTATCTTACTACAGCAACATCTATGTTGTTAAAGATCCTACCAATCCTCAGAACGAGGGTAAAGTATTCTTATTCAAGTATGGTAAAAAAATATTTGATAAGGTTATGGAAGCGATGCAACCAGAGTTTGAAGATGAAACACCAATCAATCCTTTTGACTTCTGGCAAGGTGCAAACTTCAAGTTGAAGATCGTAAAGAAAGATGGATATTGGAACTATGACAAGTCAGAATTTGACAAAATAGGGCCACTTCTAGATGATGATGACGCTCTTGAGGCACTATGGAAAAAAGAGTATTCACTTAATGCAATCACTGCTACAGATCAGTTCAAGTCATATGATGATCTTGAAAAGCGTTTAAAATATGTTCTTGGTAAGAAACCAGTTCAGAGATACGTTGCTGATGATGAAGTTGCAGTCGAAGATAACGCACGTTCAGTTGCTGAGAAAGCAGTAAACGATGCAGTATCAACACCGTCAGCAACTACAACAGTTGATTCAGATGAAGATGATACACTATCTTATTTCCAAAAATTAGCAGAGATGTAATTATTCATACAAACGAATATTTTCTCCTCTTACCAAGGTTTCACTCACAAATTGAGTGGAACCTTTTTTATATTCCATGATTAATTCTAAATCATCAAAGACGATGTTAAGGTATTGAGGTTTTAGGACAAATATATTTCTCTTATCATCATTTATTTTTTGTTCATGAAGGTAGTTTGTTACTGGTAAAGCAACGTCAGTTACAATAACTTGTTGATTCAATCCTTCATCAAAATAATTAACACTTTGCCCAAGTCCTACTCTTGTTCCTGATGGTATGATAATAACATCTCTTGAAGTCTTTACTTCATTCGCTTCATAATGATGGATTCCTGAATACAAATTTGTCTCATTTCCATACTTCTCTGTTACATATGAATTAAAATTAATTTGTGACATCGGCCACTCATTTTGTATGTCAATAATATTATTTGAAAGTAATACGACCCAATCTAAATTGGAATCATTATATACTTCTTTAGCAACATTATCTGGACGATCATCTCCTTTAATTGTATACTTAGTAAAGAAAGTAACTTCCTGAAATATATCCTCTCTTAACTTTCCTTTTTTAAAAAAGTTTTTTACCTTAACATAATCCCCATCACTTTTATTCTTTTCACCACGAGTAATATAATCAAAATTTGGTATGTTGCGAAAATAACTATTTGACATGTTAGAAACCTATATCTAAATCGTCGAACTGACTGTATTGATCATTAAAGACTGGTTCGATCTCTTGAAATGCGAAGGTAAGATTATATGAAACCATCGAACTATTTTCATAACTCATGTATGAGTTTTCAGGAGTGTAGTCCACACCAAATCCAAGAAGAGAACAAGTTTTTATTTTAGGTAAAAATCTATGATCACTATCACCACGAGTTTTAAATTCAAGTCTGTATCGATTAGGTGAACGTAGGAAAAAATTTGTTTCTGTTCTTTGAACTGCACTTGATTGTTTGAACATTCTTATTATCTTTTGCACCTGAACACTTTCACCACGATCTCTTGGACTCATTTTGTAATTAAAATTAAATGGACGAAGTGTGGGCCCATTAAAAAGTAATTGCATGTTGGGATTAATTATTGCTCCTGCTTCTCTAGAAAGAATCGCATCAGCACTTTTGTTGATTGCTTTACCTACAAACAAACCAGATACAACTGTCTTTAAATCATTACCACCTTCCAAAAATTGTTTTGTTGCGTTTTGAAGAGATGTTGGGTCATCATTTAAAAGAATTCCTAATCCAGCCTCAGCGAGAGCAAGTTCTAATGGATTTAAAGTTCCACTTTTAAAATCAACTTTATTATTATCAGTAATCTTTCCGGGTGGTGGAAGGGTAACTGAACCAATTGTTTTACCTTTATTACCTTTTCTTTCACTTTCACTCTCTAATGGTGGTAAGACACTTATTTTTAATCTATCATTGTCACTTCTTCTTAAAGTCGTTGGGTATACTAAATTTTCATATGATTGTCTTGTTCCTTTTCTAATACTTTCTCTACTTACTGATGATGATGATAATTCATTATTAGTTAATTCATCTTTATCTTTTGGAAGATCTAGATCTTTTATTGTAGTTTTTATACCCCTACTTAAATTACTAAAAGGCCCTAATATCTTTGAATTCCCTACAAGCAGAGGGTCTTTTTTTCCCACTTCATTTAGATTAATTCTTCCCTTATTAATATCATATGTTCCAATTAAAGTTCCTTCACTTGTGGAAGTTCCGCTTTCATGTTGAAAAACATTGTATTGATATTTTGGATTTCCATTAGCAAATTTTCCATTTAAAACTGCTTGTGTTGAAAAAATTCCTCGTTGCTTTGGAAATATACCTAAATCAACAATGATTCTTCTTGAATTTGATTCTTCTATTACGAGAGACATATCGACCTTTTTAGTTATTTAGACGAAACTTCTCATATGGTATTTTGAGAAGGTCATCAAGTTCATCTGAATTCACAATATATAATTGCCCTGCAAGTTCATCCCATGTATAATTACGATATTTTCTCCAATGAAAATTCAATCCACGGAACCCCCATTGAAATATATCAGTGCATGCAATAAGTGGATGTTGATCATATGTTATGTTTGGAGTCTTAGGATTATAAACAAAGGTATAAAAACCACCAACATCAGGAACTGGTGTCACGGTGCTACTTAATATCTCCATAATCTCAAGCATCATATCTTCTTGATCATTAGTTGGATTGTTTATATTTTTTCCTTCAAACCTGCTCATCTGATTCCGAGTTCTTTCTCTGTTACAACTTTAAATTCGATACGATGATCTTCACAAAACTCTTTTGCAGCTTTCCACTTTGCTTGATTAATTGCATAAGTAACACATTCAGTTATATACGATTTTGTTTTTCTTTTTCGAGGTTTAGGAGGCATCGTTTGCTTTAATGGTTTAACTTCTACCACATATGTTTTTATCTTCTTATCTTTTTCTTTGACTTTAATTAAATAATCTGGATAATATTTGTGAACACGATTATCCTTTGGTGAAACATATGGTATGCTGAATTCTTCCGATGCCCATGATACAATACTATTATTCATATCACACCATTGACAAAACTTTCTTTCCCAACTACTTCTGCATATAATTGTATTAGCATTTCCCTGATATTTACTAGGATATACAGGAACATATTTACTTTTTATACTCTCTCCCATAACTTGCCTACATAATATACAAGGTCAATCTATATTTATATATGGCTGCCATCCAACCACAAAGAAGATCACTCGCAGAGATAAAATCAAAACTTCTGAATCCTGCTACCACCTCTCATTTTCAAGTGAGTGTTGGAAGTCCATCTGGTGATGGCACTTTCAATCGTTTTTTAGAAGAGACAGGTTTAAATTTTAATCAAGATCAATTAAATATATCATGTTCTGATGCATCACTTCCGGGATCTCGACTAGCAACCTCAGAATTAATTCATGATTTTCCGGGTGTTCGAGAGAGACATGCATATCGTCGTTTGTATGATGATGCAATACAATTAACTTTCTATACAGATGCTGATCAATATCTTCCTATTAGATATTTTGAAGCATGGATGAACTACATTACAAATGAAAGAATTGAAGGTGCGTTTGTTAATGCAAAAGATCCAAGTTTTTCATATCGAGTAAAGTTTCCTAATTCATACAAGGGATCATTGGAAATCACAAAGTTTGAAAAAAATATCAACTCTCGTAGAAGTGTGAAACCGTTAACTTATCAATTTGTGAATGTGTTTCCTCTTGCAATAAATTCGATGCCTGTGTCATATGATGCATCACAACTTCTCAAAGTAACTGTGTCAATGGCATATAGTAGATACTTTCTTGACTCAGGTAGGTCAGGAACAATATCGGATCTACTTGACCCAATAGCACAGGCTGCTGCTAACGTTCAGGCATTTTTAAATGTCTTCCGTTAACCCACTAAATAAACTTACTGAATTGTCTAGGATATTATGCCTTTACCAAAAATTGCAACCCCATCATATGAACTTGAACTTCCATCAACAGAAAAAACAATAGAGTATCGACCCTTCTTAGTTAAAGAGGAGAAGTTACTTGTTATTGCCCTTGAAAGCCAAGATATAAAACAAATAACCACCGCTATTAAAGCAGTAATCAAAGCATGTATCTTGACAAAAGGTATTAAGGTTGAAGAGTTACCGACTTTTGATATCGAATATCTATTTTTAAATATCAGAGGCAAATCTGTTGGAGAGGATATTGATATTAAGATTATATGTCCTGATGATAATAAAACTGAGGTTACGGCAACTGTTAATTTAGATGATATAAAGGTTATAAAATCTGAAGATCATTCTACAAAGGTAAAACTTGATAAAAATCTCATGATGGAATTGAAATATCCATCTTTGAATGAATTTATTAAAAGTAATTTTGATGCAAGTGATCTTGAAAGAAGTGCGATGGATCAATCATTTGATTTAGTTTCATCATGTATTGATAAAATTTATAGTGAAGAAGAAGTTTGGATTGCTGCCGATTGCACAAAGAAAGAAGTAAAAGACTTTCTTGAATCTATGAACTCCGCACAATTTAAAAAAATTGAAAAGTTCTTTGAGACAATGCCAAAGTTATCTCATACATTAACAGTAACAAATCCAAAAACCAAAGTGAAGAATGATATTCTACTTGAGGGTTTAGCATCTTTTTTCGGCTAAGTATGGTTCATATGGATCTGGAAAATTATTATCGACTTAATTTTTCTATGATGCAATACCATAAATATAGTTTGACAGAGATTGAAAATATGATTCCTTGGGAGCGAGACATCTATGTTGGTCTTCTACAAGCACATTTGGAAGAGGAAAAGTTAAAGGAACAACAACGTAAAGCATCTAATGGATGAAAATTCACCAGTGTATGAAAATTTTCTCAATAAAATGAGAGGATCTAAACCCATTAGTGGGATTAGGACAAATATTTCTGCTGAAAAATTGGTGGGTAGACCAGAACCAAAGACTACAAAGATAAGTTCAACCTCACTATTGGGTGTAGATGAAAAGATAACAACGATGACTAGACTTGTTGTTTCAATTGCAGATACTTTAAAGAGACAAGAAAAATTAGATTTAGATATACTTAAATTTGAAAGACAAAAAACAGAAAGACAGAAAAGAAAAAAAAGAGAAAACTTATTAGAAAAGAAAAAACCTTTTGGAGTGTTTACGGGTATCGTAGATACGATAGCAAAACCAATACAAGGTCTATTCAGTCAAATTTTTGGATTTTTTAAAGAGTTAATTTTCGGTAGAGTCGCAATTGGTATATTAGATTTTATTGGTAGATATGATCCGGATACTATATCAACTTTTTTAACATTCTTGGGTAAAAATTTACCGGCAATTATTGGAACTCTAGCAACAATAAGTGCAGTTGCAGCAGGGATGATTGCCTTTATGAAACTCGCAGCTATTCCCGCGATGGCTGCTGGATTAGTTGCGATGGTTAAAGCAAATCCTCTTGCGGTTGCTGGTGGACTTACTTTAGCAACTGGTGGGTTCATGATATTAGATAATGTTTTAAAGGGTGGTGAAGGTAAAAATGTTGAAAATGAATTTTTACCAAGATCAAATGTATTTGGAAAAAGATCACCCACGACATCAAGTGGTCAAAACAATAACGTAAACATTAAACAGGATAATCGAGATTTCTCAACAAGACTCGGATTATCAGGTGGTGGTAAAATTCCGGGAAGTGGTAATAGTGATAGCGTTCCTTCAATGCTAACACCCGGAGAATTTGTGATGAGTAAAGGTGCAGTTGAAAAATTTGGATCTGGAACTCTTGCAGCAATGAATGCTATGGGCGGTGGAACAAATGTTCCAATGTTAAATGTAGGTGGAACTAATATAGCATTAGGAAATGGTGGATCAGTTCCTAATATAAGAATGGCAAATGGTGGAATGATGCCAGAGATTGGCCCATTAGACTTTAGTGTGAATAACTCTGTTGCTTCAGAGACAATCACTACAGCAAATATTCAGAACTCTGGTAATTCAATTAATCCGAAGAAGAGTAATTTAAATGTTCCTCAAATAACTTTACTTGGAGCAGATCCAAATAAAACATCAGTTCTTAGTGCAACGACTGTAGCATGATAGACTCTAGTAAATTATTACCAAATAGAGGAACGATAACACTATCAAAAGGTAGTGTTAAAAAGGTTGCGTTGATAGAACGTAAATTGATATTAATTGACAGTTTATTAAAACAAAAATTATTATTATCAAAAGTAAGAGAGGGAATCAGAAGGCAAGAAGAGGAAAGAATCAAAAGAACTCAGCAAGAATTGAGTTTAGAAAAGGAAGATGATGATAAAGATGATCTGGATAGTGAGGGTCAAAGAAAAAGAAAACCAAAAGATCCAAAAGATGGTGGTGGTGCATCATTAGTTGGTTCGGCATTAATAGGTGCTGCTGGTGTTTCACTTGCAAAAAATGCAGGACTGATAATTGGTGCTGCAAAAGCTGCAACTGTTTTAATAAGTGGAGGGATTGCACTTGGAATAGGTATTGCAAAAGTATCTAATCAATTTGATAATTTACAAAAATCTGTGGCATCTTTTGGGCCTGCTGGATCTGCAGCAATTAAAGTTTCTAATGCTTTTCTTTTCACATTTAAGAATTTTGTTTCCGCTGCTATACTTGTTGGTATTTTTAATGCAGTTCCAGAATCTAAATTAAAAATAAGAAGGGGATTATCTGAGAAAATAAGAAACATAGGAAAAAAGAAAGTTCCTACGAAAGTAGTTCTTCCAGAGGGAGAACCTAACTTTGTAAGGGAGATAAAAAAGATAAAAGTTAAAGACAGAGTAAATCCAAAAATAAGAACTAAAGAAAAAATATTTGATAGAGTAGGTCGTAAAAGAAAACCGAGTCTTATAGTAGGAGATAAATTACGAGAGGGAATTACAAACATAAAGGGAGGGAAAGTTGATTTAGGTGTATTACGAGATATTTTTAAACTAGAACAATCTGTGCCCGTAGAAAAAGCTTTTGAATTTTTTAAACAAAACAAATTAAAATCTCCTGCAGAACTGTATAGATTAGCATCAACTGCATTTGAGAGTGAGAATCTTGATTTAGCACGAAAAGCTGATGCAGGTGAATTAAGTGAAGCAGCATACCGGAACGCAGTGAGAGAAAATGTAAAGACATATGATAATGCATTGTTGGAACTTTCAGACTATTCACTTAGCGTTGATGAAATATTTTTTAATTCATATAAAGGACAAACACTTCCTCAATCTTTACGATTCCCAGCTGATGATCTTTTAGAAAAACAAAGATCCCTAAAACGATTTGTGGCAGATTTTGACGATGCTTTACCTCAAAGTTCTAAATCACTAAGTATAACATTAGATGAAGCAACAAATAAAGCACAAAAATCATTAAGTGGAGGAAATAATATTTTAAATCCATTAAAAGAAGCACCTCTAGATGATTTTGGTATAGGTGGTGGTAACACTATATCAGGCCCAAGTTTCTTCAATCAAAGACCAACCCCACTCACCAGCAGACAAATATTATCACAGCAAGGATCTTTCAATGCTCCAAAAATAGTGAATCAAATTACTAAAAATGCTGATAATATTACAAATATAAAAAGTCTTAGTGGTTTATTAGAGGCATTTGGTGGCATTCCACTTGTTAAAGCAACAAGAAAATTTCTTGGGAATACAATTGGTAAAATACCAATATTAGGAGATCTTCTTGGTTTTCTATTAGATGTTTTTGTATTTAAAGAACCAGTTGGTAGAGCAGTATTCATGGCGGCTGGTGGAGCACTAGGTGGATCTATTGGTGCATGGTTAGGTGGAATACTTGGAACTGCAGTTCCTGTCGTGGGTAATTTGGCAGGTGCAGTTGTTGGTGGATTCCTTGGTGGTGTTGGTGGAGATATGTTAGGTGGATTTTTATACGATCAAATCATTGGAAAACAGCAGAAACCACAACCTATTTCAGAAAAAGCAATCAAGTCATCAACAAAAGGTTTATCTAAATTGGGTTTGAACGGTGGTGGATTGGTTCCTAATCTTGCAATGCAAGGGGGTGGAGTGACTCCTGATGTTGGATCATTCGCATCATATGAAGATCCAAGAGGAAGAGTCGCAGTTAAAACTATATTGTTACCACTAAATAGTGAATCAGATGAATCAAATGAGGCAATAGTCACACCTATGGGAAGTTCCTCAAGAGTATCACGCTATGAAAAATTATATAAAGGAGGTCTTGCATAATGTCTAAGGTTAATTCGGCAGATAAATCGGTATTAGATAATGTTAAAGTCTCAGCGACAATAACATCCAATGAAGTTAATAGTGGTGATAGTAAACAGCAAAAAATAGATTTGCAAGGAGGTTTTTCTGAGTGCAATATAAACGAAAGTATATTCTCTGATACAATTAAGGTAAGTTATATCTTTGTTGACGCAGCATCTTTTGATGAGAAAGGTGTATCAGTTAAAGAAGACCTGCCAATTAATACAACCGAAGATATTGAAATAAAAATACAAGATGATACTGGAAATATAATCCAGATGAATTTAAATGTTGATGAACATATTACTATAAATCAAACTGTAAATAGTTCTACAATTCTTCTTAAATGCGTATCAGAGGAATTTTTAACAAATGAAATTGTCGAAGTTAGAAGTAAATATAAAGGAGAAATTTCTAAGACGATTGAAAGAATATTAAAAGAAGATTTGAAAAGTAAAAAAAAGTTTTTCACACAAAAAAATGATAAAAGTCAAAATTTAAATTTTACTGGTAATAATGATAAACCTTTTTATAAAATAAATTGGGCATCAAAACATGATTCACCTGACAAGAGTAGACCTGTGGGAGGTTTTTTATTATTTGAAACTACGAACTCAAAGGGTGGGCAGTTCAATTACATATCAATTGATTCATTGTTTACACAAGAATCTAAAAGAAAATTTATATACAATGAGAACCCATCATTAGTTGAGGGATATGATGGTAAGATACTTGATCTTGGTCTATCAGATTCTTCTAAATCAGCAATGAAAAGATTAAGATCTGGTGCATACATCACAAAGACCATAACATTCGATCCTTCAAATAAAAAGTATGAAGAGAGAATTCATTTACATAATCCTGATCTCATAGCTGCAAAAAGAATACCAACTTTCAATCAAAAATTTAAACGACCCACTGCTACAACATATGTTATAAAGGATACTGGGTCTCAACCTGATGGAAATACAAAACAACAAGTAGAACAAAGTGAAAAACAAAATTTTGATACTGAGGAAATATTAAATCAAGCTCGTGCAAGATATAATCAAATCCAATCACAAATGATTTCCATTACAATCGCTGGTGATTTTACATTGCATGCAGGAGATTGTATATACGTTGACTCTGCTTCATTTAAAAGAGAGGATAGAGCAAATACATTTGAGGGTGGAAAATATTTGATTGTTGATTTATGTCATCATTTAAGTTCAAAGGGATGTTTTACAAAAATGAATCTCTCAAGAGATTCGTTGGGAAGGACTGCAGAGTTAAGAAGACTTCTTTCACCATTAGAACAAGAGATTGAAAAACAGACTGGTGATAACGCTGGAAAAATTCCGGGTTCTAATAATTTTGATTTCACCACGATGTAATCTCATATTTTTTATGCTATAATGATAAATAGTTACGTAGGATCAATTTTAATCAAATGAAATCCATAGAAGATCACATTCAACACGACAAGGAAATTCTTGCCGATCCAAAAACTTCTGAACCAATGCGTCATCATATTGAAGATGAGTTGCATGATTTAGAAGAATATGCAGAGCATCACAAAGATGAAATCAAAGCAGGAGATCATCATGACCCTAATGTATTAGAGGTATTTTGTGATGTCCACCCAGACGAACCAGAATGTCTTGTATACGACGATTGATAATTAAATGAATGATAATTCTCTTTTCAGTAATGATCATGTAGGGGGCCAATTCTACTGGTGGATTGGTCAAGTTTGTCAATCGAAATTTTGGAGAGAGAACTTAACAGATAAACCAGTTGCTGATCGTAAAGATATTCCGGGATTTGGATATCGTTACAAAGTGAGAATCATAGGTATCCATGACAAACCAGAGGGGATTGGAAGAGTGGTGGCTGGTGCAGGAGATGCACTCACTGGTAATAAATATGATTTTGATAGACGAAATCCACCACCAACAGATGAAGAGTTACCATGGTGCGGTGTCATTAATTCATCATGGGGTGGAGGGGAAGGTGCTTCGCTTCAAACTCCCGGAATCAGACAAGGAAGTTTTGTGTTTGGTTTCTTTCTTGATGGATTAAATCAACAAAATCCTGTCATACTTGGTGTCCTTGGAAATCATTTTAAATACAGAGCGAAGGATGGAGTATTTAGAACCTTCGGTGCATCAACTGGATATGATAACATCACGGATAATCAAATTCAAGATAGTGACATACCAACTGAACGTAATTTTAAATCCGAATCATGTGACGCTCCCAATCTTGAATGTAAAGCAACAGAAAAACAAAAAATTAGTTTAAAGAAAAAGCAACATCTAGAGTGTGTTTATAAAAAAGATGGTGCGAAAGGTGGATTACAAGTTGCTCTTGGTAATTTATCAGACGGTCTTGGTTTATTTCAAAAAGCAATAACTGAATATCCAAGTGCTCTTGCTAAAGGAGAGGAAAAATTAAATAAACTTCTTGATAAGCATTTAGGTGATGTAACCAAAAACATGAATAGTATCATGTCATTAGTTGAATCCTTCTCAACAGCGTCAGCTTTAGAGGTGGCAGCGGTTCTGATAAGCAAAGCAGATCCATCTTTAAAATTAAAACTTACCAAGGCACAAGAGAAACAATTAAAAGTTTTAGCATGTATGTTCGGTGCTATAAGTAGAGGATTGGGAGGAAAGATAAAAAAAGCAGTGAAGAATAAATTATTTGATAATCAACAACCATTACCAGAGGGATATTATCTACCAAGTAATCCTTGTTTTACCGAAGCAATTATCGCGGATGTGATGGCACAGAGCATAGATGAAATCACTGATACTATGGATTCTTCAAATAAAAATATACTTGAACAAGCGTCAGGTTTACTTGGTGGTTTATCTAATTTAAGTGCGAGTGCATTATTACCAACGGGATTATTGAGTGGTGCTATAAGTGGAGGTCTTGGATCGATAGGGGGTGGATTAAATTTGGGGGGTGCGATGTCCTTCATTACTGGATTGACAACATTTTTCGCATGTATCAAAGAAGCTTCTTGTCCAGAATCGGATACAATTAGTAATGATGGAGGGGAGGGGGATTCAAATAAAGAGGCTAACTTAGATAATGCCATGTCTAAAGTAGAGCAAGAGAAAAAAAATCAAGAGATACAAGCATACGCTGATGATAATGGCATTAGTTTTGATCGTGCCAAAAACTTCTTAGAAGGCGGTGTTGAGGAGACAGTTCTCGATGGAACTATAACTCCACCTTCTGCTGAAGAGACAGTTTTTAATTCTAATTTAGATTATGGTAACTTAACAGAAGTAGATTACTCAAAATTTGTGGATGATTCTAATAATTATTTTAAAGAATCTGAAACAAAATATAATGTTCCATAAGAAAAATTATAAACGAATCAAATAATTAATCATGACATTAGAACCGCTATCATTAGATCAAATAAAAGTAGGATATATCAGTCAGACTGAAGGATATGTCGAGGGTTTGTCGATTGCAGAAGCGAATGAACATGAAAAGAATAATCCCCAAACAGTTTATATTTTTATCAATGGAGATAAAAAAGTTACTTATCTTACAATCGATGATGTAAATGCCCTCACAACAAATGATTTACTAAGATCTGATCCATGTCCAACTGGCCCACAACCATGCGGCCCTCCTAAGTTAGAATTTTTTGGAGGTGGTGGGATTGGTGCTGAAGCAAATCCAGTCGTTGACGAGAATGGTGTGATAATCGCAGTTGATTTAATCCGTGGTGGATTTGGATACACAACACCTCCAAAAGTGCAAGTGATTGATCCTTGCGAAGGAAGTGGTGCTGTTCTTACAACTGAAATAAGGAATGGTTCAGTTGTTCGTGTTATTGTAAATGATGGTGGTGGACAATATCGACCTCCGACATCTTCAGTTCCACAATATCCTGCGATCATTAAACTTACTGAGGTTATTGTCAAAACACAAGGAATAAACTATAATTGTGGTGTTGATAAGATCGTTGTTGAACCAGCGAACGGAGCAATATTAGAATATGATTGTGAATCTTTTGGTCGTATTAGATCAGTAAAAGTTTTACGATCAGGTAACTTTACATCACTTCCCAGAATCACTATGCAAAGTGATACTGGATTTAATGCATCATTTACACCAATATTTGAGGTTGAAAGAGATCCATTACCAGTTGAACCTATCGCGACTGATATTGTTCAAGTGTTTGATCTTATTGGTTTAAACGTAAATGGATTTGTGAGTGGCAAAGAATACTACGGCAACGTTTATTTTGTTGATGGTGTAAAATTTGCTGGAACCTCTGCAAACGCGGGGACAAATATTCGTGTATTTGAAACAAGAGAATCAAGTATTAGTGGTGAATCTGTTTCTGTCGCAAGAGTTGTAAGAAGAGATGCTGACATTCAAACACAGGTTGCAGCACCACAACAAATCACTGCTGAACCTGATGTATCTGAAGTGGTCATACCACCAACCACTGCACCAAGTTCAACACCAACATCGACTCCTACATCAACACCAAGTTCAACTCCATCACCCGCACCATCATATACACCACCACCAGACACAGGTGGAGGTGGAGGTAGTTACGGTGGTTACTAAATACCAAAAAGAATAATTATGTCAGATAAAACTAATTTTTGGACTCAAGCCATTTCGGCAATGAATGGTGTAATTAGATTCGGCGGTGTCTCTGCTGATGAAAAATGCACTGAAAGTATTAAGATTACTGCAAAGGATGGTGATCATCGGTTTGTAATGGAAGAGGATGGCCCTAGAGAGGGATGGACATCATCATATTCTCCCGGAAGATTATTATTAGAGGCAAATGATAAAGGAACGGGAGGTAGTGTGGGTGTTCAAATTATCAGTGAGAATGGTGATATTGTTATAAAGGCAGGAAGAGGTCGAATAAGATTTGAAGCAGAGGACATAGAATTTGTAGCAAAGAGTGCTGATGAAAGATTGGGTAATATTGCATTCAAAGCTGATAAAGGTAATATTGATGTTGTTAAATGTCAAAATTTTACGGTCAGGGAAGCAACCCAAAGTATTAATATGGAATCGGGAGGGATGATTGGATTGAAAACAAAGGGTTATATTTACACTATTTGTTCTAACATGATTCATTTCACAGATAGAACAAAAAATGTGTTAAAAAAAGTATTAAATTCACTATAGGAGAATTATGGCACAAAACGTTGACGAGTTAGTAGTATTTGATGGACAACTCCGTGTGAGTGGTGAAGGTAAAATACCAACAGTATTAGCATTACCCGGAAAACCGGGATTGAAACATTGTGCGTATATTCAAGGTGCAACACAGTTTGGTAATGTGAATGACTTTACCGTTGCATCTCCTCAGAAAGGAACTGTGATGATAGGTGGTAATACTAAAGTAAAAGCATTAAATGCTCTTGCTGTAAAGGGAAATATTCATCAGACTGGAGCATTGTTTACGTCAACTGGTGATGCAATCTTTGCCATCGGCACGGGTGGTCTTTTATTGTCTGCAAGATTTGCAATTGCAGATTTAAAACCATTTAAACCGTTTGACATACAACATCCGGTTAAAGGCGAAGGATATCGTCTTCGTCACGTTTCTTTAGAGGGGCCAGAGGTCGGTGTTTATTTTCGTGGTCGATTAAAAAATCAAAATAAAATAAAGTTACCTGATTATTGGAAAGGTTTGGTGCATACTGATAGTATTTCAGTTCAACTTCAACCAATTGGTGCTCATCAAGATATAATTGTAAAGAGATGGGATGATGAATACGTATATTTGCAAGCACAAGGTGGTTTACCGATAAATTGTTTTTATCATGTGTATGGTGAGAGAAAAGATGTCAATCCAGTAATGGTTGAATACGAGGGGAGTGGTAGATATGACTATCCAGATCCAAACTTTAATGAGAACTCTAGTGTCCCTCTTGAAGATCGTAATTTTAAAGACCCACAATATAATTTCCCACGTAATACTATCACTCAATGATAATGTAAACATGGCCAGCAAAAACGACTTTTAATTCCAAAAAAGGGCGACTAAAAATTCGGGCCAAAAATTGACCCCATTACTTTTTTTCGTATCTATTTTCTTTGCTAAATAATCCATAACGGATACTATAAGTTTGGAACAATAACATGGGTCTTTCCAGATTAGAGAATTTTCTAAAAAATGTGCGTGGCAATATACTGTATGTGAGTCCAAATGATTTGGATGCAACAGATAGTGTCGATAATAAAGGTAACTCCCTTACACGTCCATTTAAGACAATTCAAAGAGCTTTAATCGAGTCAGCTAGATTTTCATATCAACAAGGTTTAGATAATGATAGATTTGGTAATACTACTATATTATTATACCCCGGTGAGCACATTGTAGATAACAGACCGGGATGGATACCAATTCCTGATGGCGTTAATGCAAAATTTGTTAAAAGAGACGGTTCTGAGTCTCAAGATTTCCCTGCATGGGATTTAGATACAATATATGATCTTAATAATTCAAATAATGCATTATATAAGCTGAATAGTGTGCATGGTGGTGTCATCATGCCTCGTGGAACTTCACTTGTTGGTTTAGATTTAAGAAAAACAAAGATAAGACCAAAATATGTTCCAAATCCAACAAATGATAATATTGAGAGAAGTGCGTTATTTCGTGTAACTGGTGCATGTTACTTTTGGCAGTTTACGATGTTTGATGCAGACCCAAATGGAGTTGCATATGTAGATTATACTGAAAATACCTTTGTTCCCAATTTTTCTCATCATAAACTAACTTGTTTTGAATATGCAGATGGTGTTAATAATATAAAAATTAATGATTCTTTCAATAATCTAAGTATAGATCGAACAGATCTACAAATGTATTATGAAAAAGTTGGTTTGGCGTATGGATCAGCGACTGGAAGAGAAATACAACCAGATTTCCCATCATCTTCAATTGATATACAACCAAAAATTGACGAATTCCGTATTGTTGGTTCAACAGGGTCATCTGTGGGTATTTCAAGTATTAAGGCTGGTGACGGCACAAATACAAGCGATACAATTACAGTTACAACTACATCAGCAGTCACTGGTTTAGATGTAGACACTCCATTTGTATTAAGTGGTATTACTGCTGCAGGATATAATGGTAAATTTGTTGTAAGTGAAAAATTAAGCAGCACACAGTTTAAATATGAAGTTCAGAACTCCCCTGTTACACCATTGCCTCCAGTAACGGGTGCAACTGTAACATTAAACACCGATACTGTCACATCAGCATCACCATACATGTTTAACCTCTCACTGCGTTCAGTGTTTGGTATGAATGGTCTTCATGCCGATGGTCAGAAAGCAACTGGATTTAAATCCATGGTTGTTGCACAATTTACTGGTATTGGACTACAGAAAGATGATAATGCATTCTTATTATATAATTCATCAACTGGTGTATATGATGATGCCACAGTTCCCGGAAATGAAAATTTAAGCACAAACTCAAGGGCGATATACAAACCAACATATGCAAACCATCATATAAAATGTAGTAATAATTCTGTTATACAAGCAGTTTCTATATTTGCGATTGGTTTTACTGATCATTTTATATCTGAAACTGGTGGTGATATGTCAATCACCAACTCAAACTCTAACTTTGGTGCGAGAGCGTTAATATCAAAAGGTTTCCGTCCTGATGCTTTTTCACAAGATGATAAGGGATATATTACTCATGTCATTCCACCTAAAGAAGTCCCAATCACTGAAAATGCGATTGAATTCAATGCTATTGATTTAGGAGTTACCGTTGGTGTAAGTTCTGATGCTCACTTATATCTTTTCAATCAAACAAACATAGATTCTCCACCAGAAAACGTATTAGAGGGATTTAGATTTGGTGCAAGAGATCTTGATACTTTAAATGTATTAGTTCCTAATGCATCTGGCACACCTACTGAATTTAGTTCTCGTATTGTGATGCCAAATGGTAATAGTATTAATACCACACAATATAGTTCACAAAAAGAATTTAAAGTTGATCGTAGTTCTGCTGGTATAAACAGTATTACGAGTAATGTTATCACACTTACTGAGGCTCATTCTTTTGAGAATGCTGAATCAGTTAGAATTTTAAGTGATAATGGAAGAATACCAGATGGATTAGATGCAAATACCGTATACTTTGCAATTACAAGTGCAAATGCGACTGCTGGTTTAACAACAAATAAAAATATAAAACTTGCAAAAACAGAAACAGATGCAAAGAATGCGTCTGCGTTGACAATTAATAATTTAGGTGGATCATTAAAGATTGTCAGTCGTGTATCTGATAAGAATTCTGGAGACATTGGACATCCAATTCAATTCAGCACAACTGAAAATCAGTGGTATGTTAATGTATCAACTGCTGCTACAGATAATAAGATATTTGATGATGTGGTCGTTGGATTAGGATCAACTGCATTAGGTTCTGCCACACCAAGATCATTCATTAAGAGAAAATCTGATACAAGATCAGCGAATGATACAATTTATAGATTTAGATATGTGATTCCATCATCTAGTGGTGGTGCAGTTGCAAGACCTCCAACAGATGGATTTATTTTACAAGAGTCAAATACATCAATTGGTTCAACAAATGCAGAAGTTCAAACATATTTTGGTTCTGGTTCACTTAATCATGAAAATGAGCAGAGAAACTTCAGATTTATTGCTCATGCTAACTGGTCTTCAAGTGTCGCTAACGTTTTAACTGAATTACCACATGATCTTTCAGTTGATTCTAGAGTCGAACTTGTTAACATCCAAAGTTCAACAAACACAACTGGTGCTGCAAATACTGGATTTAATGGAACTTTCCATGTCACAGGTATTACAAGTGCAAGAGAATTTACAGTTGGAATCACAACAGATCCCGGAACATTTACAAGTGATACTCTTACAAGAACAACTTCTTTACCTCACTTTAAGAGAAAGAATTTTGAAACAACATATTATATTCAGGATATTGAAGAAGTTCAATCGTATAAACAAGGTGAACAAGATGGTATCTATTACATAACTCCTGTTAATGCAAATAACAGACCTGCTGTTGATCCATTTACTGATAATAAATTCTCACAGAACATAACAAATCTATTCCCACAAATAGATCGTGACACACCAGTATCAGATCCAGACTCTTCTGTTTCATTTGCAAGATCAACACCGATTGGAGATGTTGTGGTAGATGATGTTAAGAAGAGTATAACAAAAGAGACTATTGATAAATTTATTCGTGACATTGACGTTGGTGTTGGAGTTACTGATGTTGTTACTGCTGTTGGTGGAACATCACATAGATTCAATACTAAAATTGATCATGGTTTAAACCGAGTTACAAAAGTAAGTATTGCAAGTAGTGGAACAAAATATGGATCAGGTAGTGATGCTGATTTCTATAACGCAAAGCTAGTAAGTATTGGTGCTTCTGTAACTGGTATAAACGCAACTGCTAAAGTAGGTGTTATCAATGGACAAATAAACACCGTTGAGATTATGGACGGTGGTAGTGCTTTTGGTATTGGTAATACATTAAATGTTGTTGGTATTGCGACAACTGGTTCAACAGGACACTCAGAAGCAGTTGTCACGGTAACAGAGATATATGATAACGTTGGTGATGTTGTCCGACTTACAGGTGTTTCTTCTGAATCTTATAATCAGTATAATGACATCTATAGGATAACGGACGTTACTGTTGGTGGAGGGAAAAGTTTTACTGCGATAAGTGATAAAACTGTGGTTGGTGTAACAACCGCTGGAATCGGAACAAGTCCTCTTGATAAATCTGCAGTATATTTAACTGGTCAAAGTTTAAGTCTATCATCTCTAACTTACGATCCTACATCTGGTATTGCAACATTTACTTCATCCAGTAATCATGGATTGAAGATTAATAATAAAGTCAGAGTAAACACAGGTGTATCTACGTTCAGAGGTAGTTTTGTTGTTACAAAGAATGTTAGTGCAACTACATTTGCTGCTAGAGTTGGAACTTCACTAACAACAGCAACTTCAGTATCAACTGGATCATCATCATTTGCATTCAATGAAGGATTCTCATCAAGAGATGGTGTGCCAACAATTGAAAATGAAAGTTTAAATGGTAGAATGGTTTCAAGATACGCTGGTATCACAACTACTTTATCATCTAATATAGCAGATGCTGTTACAACTAGCGTTAGTTTGACAAATGTTGGTGATATTGGAGTTCGTATAGGTGATTATTTAATCATCGATGATGAAATAGTTCGAGTTAAAGCATCAGTATCAAATCCAGTATCTAACCCATTAACAGTATTCCGTGCGGTTCTTGGAACTAGAGCAACGACACATACATCTGGTGCTGTTGTTCGTCGTATCAAACCATATCCAATTGAACTAAGAAGACACTCAATAAACAGAGCGTCAGGACATACGTTTGAATATGTTGGATTTGGCCCCGGTAACTACTCAACTGCGTTACCAGAGAGACAGGATCGTGACATATCAGATAAAGAGGAAATACTATCACAAACATTCAAACAAGAGGGTGGTGTTAACTACTTCACTGGAATGAATGATCGTGGTGTTGCCTTCTCTGGTAACAAAAAGATTAGCACTATCACTGGTAAAGAGGAGATATTTGAATCACCAATTAGAACTGTAACTGGTGAAGACATATCTAATCGATCTGATATTAACTTAATCGATGCAACTGAGGGAACATTCACACAGTCAATTCGTGTTAACGGTGGTGATGAAGGGAAAGCAATATCTGAATTTACAGGCCCTGTAATATTTACTAACAAGGTTACATCAACTGCTTCTCGTGGTTTTGAAGTAAATAACTTGTTTATTCAAGGTGAATCAACAGTTGCGAGAAAACATACAGTTGGTATTGCAACTCCAACAGATGCAGGAACTCCCGGAGATATCATTTATGATGAGACACCAACACAAGGTGATTATGTTGGTTGGGTCTATACAAACGATAAAGATTGGAGAAGATTTGGCCCTATCAGTCTTGAGAAAAATCAAGACAAATATATCTTTGATAAGGTAGGCATTGGAACAACTACGTTAAGTGGATCAATGTTCCGTGTTGGTGCAGGATCTACGTTAGTTGCTATTGATGCAGGTATCGTAACTGCAACTGGTGGAATCCATGTTGGAACAGCAGCGAGTATCTACGCAAATGGAAATGCTACATTCTCAGGTATCGTCACAGCATCTAGTTTTGTTGGAGATGGTGCTAATTTAACTAACTTAAATGTAACAGCAGCAGGATGGGGTCAAGTAGAAGCAACATTTGCTGGTGCTGGTAGCACAGGTATCTACGCATTCGGATCAGGTGATGTAGATAATGCAAGAGTTGGTATTGGAACTTCAGTCGCTCACTTCCCACTTGATCTGGGTAAAGATGATAAAGTCGGAACTGGATTAACAAACATCTTTGTTCGTAATGAATCTAGATTTATTGAGACTGTCACCGCACACTCTGGAGTCAATATAAGTGGTATTCTGAGTGCGACGAACTATAAACTTAATGGATCTGCTGGTATCATAAGTGCTGGTATCGTTACCACTTCAACATTAATTGTTGGTGCAAGCGGAACTGCGATTCAGGTAACTTCAGGATCATTGATTGGATTTGGAACTGCAACTCCAAGATCTAAAGTTGATATTGATGGCAGATTGAGAGTTAAATCATTGCATGAAAACGTTGAGGAACTTGATATATCATCAGGTAACGTAAACGTTGACCTATCCAAAGGTCAGTCATTTAACTTAAATATTGATGAAGCAGTCACAGGATTTACTGTTTTAAACCCACCATCTGAAGCAACAGCATTTACGATTAAGATTACTCAAGGATCAAGTGCTTTCTCAGTTGGCATAGATACATTTACGAATAATGCAACTGGTGCTGGTGCGACAGTTTACTGGCCAGGTGGTAATGTTCCAATTGTTACACAAGTTGCTGGAAAGACTGACATCTTCTCATTTAAGAGTTTTGATTCATGTATCGCACTCTTTGGTATAGTTGGTGGTCAGAACTTCTCTAATTAGGAGGATAAATGAGTAATAAAATATGGGATGATAAATCGACTGACTTGACCCTTAATGGGCCCAAGTTAGCGATTAGTTCTGATACAACAAAAAGCATATCTGTCATAGCACCGAATGGACAAACTGGTGGTGGTGTCACGGATCAAACTTCAGTTACTTTTTCAGTGACTGGAGTTTCAACTTTTCCTGATGGGACAAATGCAGATGGTGGTATATCTTATGAATGGTTTGAACTGAATGATGGTGCGATTGGTGTATCTACAAGATTTACAGGGGCAGGGACAAGTTCTTTAACTTTAAATTATGCATTAAGTCCAAACGATGATGGTAAACAATATTTTAGTAGATTAACATTTGCTCCTGATAATGTTTCCGCTGGTGGAACATCTGGATCAACGATTAATAATTCAATTGATAGTTCTCCAATATCAATTACGATAGCACCAGAATTATTTGTTTCTGCAGGGATTACTACTGCAACTGTTCCTATAAACACAGATGCGACATTTAATTGTTTAGGTGGGATAAATCGTGATGGAACTCCTGTAAGAGAATCAGATATTTCATATCAATGGTATCTTAATGGATCAAGTATATCTGATGGTGTATTACAAACAACACAATCAGCATCTACAATAGTTCAAACTTATGGAGCAGGAAATCATACATTAACAATTCCTGATGATGCTACTAATGTATCGATACGTATAAGAGGTGGTGCCGGTGGATCTGGAGGAAGCGATATTGGTGGATCTGGTGGATCTGCTGGTCAAGGTAGAGTTGGTAAATTTTCAATCGCTGATGGTGGTAGAACACTTACCATAAATGTAGGAAGTCGTGGTGCTAATGGGACTCGTGCACAAAATGGTGGATCAGGATCTGGTGGTGATGTAAGTGTATCTGGTGGTGATGGAGGGAGAGGTGGTAATACAGGAACAGATGATGCCTCTGGAGGAGGAGGTGGTGGTGGATCAGGTGTGTTTATATTTGATAGTGTGAGTGATGGTTATATTGTATCTGCCGGTGGTGGAGGCGGTGGAGGC
>Ga0209503_10000103_pt1:0-17500 | contig 57622 bp, 48 predicted proteins | sample SouAtlMetagenome_2_FD_187448 | JGI IMG/M metagenome (GOLD analysis project Ga0209503, IMG submission 187448) | Marine eukaryotic phytoplankton communities from Atlantic Ocean - South Atlantic ANT15 Metagenome (SPAdes) (version 2) | ecosystem: Environmental > Aquatic > Marine > Oceanic...
AGTCTGTTTAACTATTTAAATGTACTAGAATTTATTGAATAAAATATAAAATCAGAATTTATGAAAAGACATAATGTATGTTTATAAGATTAGAAAAACTTAAAAATTCAGTGGGAATATTTTGATATTTGGTTATAGTATACAACTTTAAATTAAGTTTAGTTATATTTTTAGCCAAGACTGTTTAGAGTTATTTCTACTTTTCTTTTATCAATTGAAAAAATTTTTTTATTTTATATACACACATTTTAACGGTTGAAGTTAGTTATTAATTGGATAAATAATAAAAAAATATTAAAATTCTAAGAAAAAGTTTTGTCTTATTGTTTTTTAATTAATAAGGAAGATTATTATAACATTATATTAAATTGAAAACTAGATAAAATACTAAATGTTCTCTTTAAATCGTTGTAGTCAAATTTAGATAATTTAAAATTAGTTAAATTTCGTATTTATTAAAAGTTACTAACCATATTTAATTGATTCTTTAAATAATTCTATATCAATATTTAATCGTAATTTTGGGGTACTTAGGTTAAAGTGTAGCCCAAGAAACTAAAATAGTGAATTTAGTTTTATTTTTAAAACTTTTTTTAAACAGTATTTAGTAAATAACTTTTATGGATATTATGATAACTTCTAGTAGAAGTTATTTTATTCTAATATTAGTTTAATATTAACTAGGTTAATGAATGAAAGTCGCAAAACCTTATTGATTATAAAAATTAAAAAGCGGAATTTTAATTTTGAATATAAAGCTAACTAAGTTAATATTTACTTATTCTTCTCTTTATTAAAAAGCTGAAAATAGTAAATATTTATGGAGTAAGGTTACTGTTAACAACTAAGAATAAATTTTTTTATTTATACCATTAATTAAAGAGATAGGCCTAGTAGGAATTGAACCTACATTGAAAGTTTAGAAGACTTCTGTCCTAATCCATTAGACGATAGGCCCGAATAAAAAAAGTAGATAATGGGTAATACAGGATTTGAACCTGTGACCTTCTGCTTGTAAGGCAGACACTCTACCACTGAGTTAATTACCCATCTACATTACTATAATTATAGTGATTAGATTACTACAAGAGGTATTTTTATGTCAATATTTAGATTAACTATTATGACCACAATATTTATATCGGTGAATTTTGTATTAATAAAAATATATTAACTAAGTTTCTATAAACGTATGTTTCAATTTTTAATTGAATAAATTACATAATAAAAATTTATTTCTTTTTTTTTTATTATAGTAAATTGTAACAATAAATGAAAACGTTGAGATTTGACTAATTATTTATTTAAATTAATTATTCTTTTTTAAAATTAAGTAACTTACGTTTAAAAGTATTTTAAATCATTTCCAAAATTAGATAATCAAATATTAATCCAATTACTGAAATAATAATGACAACGACTAGTTTTCATAATCTCTTTTATAGACGGTTATAGTAATAAGAAATAGATTAATATTTACTTATATTTTATGTTATATTCTACGGCAGTTGTATTAAAAATTTAATTTGATTTATTTTTTTTTGTACGATAGATATATAAAAGATTAGATGAGATTAATATAAATGATAATTATAGTAATATCTATTTAATTTAGAAATAAAGTACTTATCCTTGTTAGAGAATAAAATTATTTTACAAATAAATTTTCATTGACTATTTATCATTATTCAAAAATTAATAACAAGTAAAACGGTTAATTTAATCATCAGAATATTAAAGATTAGTATAAATTGTATTAAAAGAAAACACATGAATATTTTTAAAAATTAAATTAGATAATAAGATATTTTATATACACTTATATAATTACTATTCCTTTTTAAAAAATAATCTAACATAGTAAAAATAAAAATTAGTAAAATCAAAGGCTATCAAAAGAAAAGCAATGATAAGAGTATTGGTTATTTTTTGAGGCACTTTTTCATTTGGCTCTATACATTTTTACAACCAACTGTGGTTGTTAGCGCTACTGTGGCATTTTTTTACGCCTTCTTTGCATTTTCAGTTTTCGGGAGTTGTTCAGCGAATTTAGCTACTTTAGTATTTTCTACCCTTATATCTTTTGCTAAAGCTGATTTACTAAACAAAATTACAAGCACGACTATTTTAAGTCTTTTCTAAACGCTTTCTAATAATGACTTAACTGGAATATTCAGAATTATTTGGTTTTTTGAACTTTTTCTTGTCATAGGTATAATATCTTTTTTTTAATTTAATAATGAGAAAAAGTTGAACAAAAAACATCGATATTTGTAGATAATTTATCAGATTTTACATTAGTAAATATAAATTCAAATATTTTTGCATTTACTAATGTAAAACCTGATAAATTATATAGTATTTGCCCAATCAACATCAACGTTTTCAATAATTAACGATGAATTATAAATTTGTAAAATAATTAATAAAAATACTAAAAATAAACCCATTGTAACGCCCATAATTGGAGTTGTTCCCCAACCAGGAACTACTTTACCATATTCAGCATTTAACGGTCGTAAAATCTCACCTAATCTTGTTCTTAATGCCATAAAAATATTTTCTATTTTTAATAAATTAATTTTTCTATTTAATGTTATATAATACTTAAATATTAATTTAAGTATTATATAACATGGAAACAGCAACTATTATTGTAATTTTTGTATCAAGTTTACTTTTAGGTATCACTGGATATTCAGTATATACTGCGTTTGGACCTGCTTCCAAAAACTTACGTGATCCTTTTGAGGAACATGAAGATTAAAAAATAAAACCATATTACAAATGGTTTTATTTTTTAAGAATTCTTGGTGTATCACGAAAAAATACAGCAAAGAAAATTACCATTAAAGTACCAATTAGTAAAAATGTATAAACTAAAGCTTCCATTATTTGATCCTGTTTAATTTTTAATAAAGTTAAAAAAACAAAAGCTATAATTTATACAGCACCTTGTTTTTTAGTCGTTTTATCACCAAGTTTTTGGAATGCGCCAAATTCTACTTGTTCTGTTACCTCAGCACCAATACCTGTAAATACGTCACGGAAAATCGTCCGACCACCATGCCATAAATGACCAAGGAAAAACAATAATGCAAAGTTAGCATGACCGAATGTGTACCATCCACGTGGACTACTACGAAATACACCATCGGATTCTAAACTTGTACGATCAAACTCAAAGACTTCACCCAACTGTGCTTTACGAGCAAATTTTTTAACTGTTGGTGCATCTTTAAATGTCTGACCATTTAATTTCCCACCGTAAAAATCTACTGTTACGCCAACTTGTTCGATACTATATTTTGACTCAGCTCGACGGAAAGGAATATCCGCCCGAATAATCCCATCTTTATCTACTAAAATTACAGGGAATGTTTCAAAGAATGCTGGCATTCTACGCACTGTTAATTCACGACCTTCTTTGTCACGGAAAATTGGATGACCTAACCATGCTTCAGCAATTCCATCACCTTTATCCATGGGACCAGCTCGAAATAAACCACCTTTTGCTGGATTATTTCCAATATAATCATAAAATGCTAGTTTATCCGGGATTCTTGACCAAGCTTGACTTTCCGATAATCCTTCAGTTACAGAGGCTTCAACTTGGCGTTCAATTTCTTGTTGGAAGTAGCCACTGTCCCATTGGTAACGAGTTGGACCAAATAATTCAATTGGTGTAGCTGCAGCTCCATACCACATTGTACCCGAAGTAATAAATGCGGCAAAAAATACAGCTGAGATACTACTAGATAAAACAGTTTCAATATTTCCCATTCTTAGTGCACGATATAAGCGTTGAGGTGGTCGTACTGTTAAATGAAAAATCCCAGCAATTATACCAAAAATACCCGCAGCAATATGGTGTGCTGCAATACCACCTGGATTAAACGGATTAAATCCATCTGCACCCCATGATGGTGCGACAGGTTGAACTTTCCCAGTAACTCCATAAGCATCTGATACCCAAATTCCAGGTCCAAATAAACCTGTTACATGGAAAGCCCCAAAACCAAAACATAATAAACCTGATAATAATAAATGAATTCCAAATATTTTTGGTAAATCTAAAGCTGGTTCACCTGTGCGAGGATCACGGAATAATTCTAAATCCCAGTAAACCCAATGCCAAATGGCTGCTAAAAAACACATACCGGATAAAACAATGTGCGATAATGCTACTCCTTCGAAACTCCAAAGACCAGGATTTGAGACACTTTCTCCAGTAATACTCCATCCACCCCAAGAATCTGTAATTCCTAAACGTGTCATAAAAGGCATAACAAACATACCTTGACGCCACATTGGATTTAATACTGGATCTGACGGATCAAAAACTGCAAGTTCATATAAAGCCATTGAACCAGCCCAGCCAGCAACTAATGCGGTATGCATTAAATGTACAGAAATTAATCTTCCCGGATCATTTAAAACAACAGTATGAACACGATACCATGGTAATGCCATAGTAATTGATTCCTTAAATATAAATAATGGTTTTTGACTTTCTTACAACTAAACTATAAAAAAGTTAGCTAATATACTATTATAAGCAAAGATAATAAAAATTAAGTAATTTAATTTAATTTGATTCAATCAATATTACACTATAACTTTTTAATTTTATTGAACAAATTAATTCTCTTATTTAAATTATCTCATTGAACTAATACTAACTAAATAAACAAAAAAATGTATATTAAAATTGAAAATTTATATCTAAAAAAGATTTTTTTGATAATGTTAGTTCGCATTGAATGAATTCGTCTATTTTATAGTGAATTAGAATTTGATTAATAGAAAATTTTAATAAAAAGCTTTTTTAGTAATTTTCTATTTATTGAAAAGATAACCTTATAACTTTTCTTAACTATTTTATCTCTCATTTTTTTCAGTTCTCATTTTAAGATAAAAAATATATTACTAAAATCAATTTATTTGTATTATAGAAGATATTCAATTATCTGAACTCGTTATTAATTTAAATGAAAAATTCTATTTGTTTCTACTACTATAGCACTGTCCCACCCTTATGAAATGTTAATTTAAGGTAAATTTATTCAGACTATGAAATACTATCAAAAAACATTCAAAAAATAATCCCTGATAACTAGTTTTATTTATTATAAATAGATTAGTTATTAAAAGAAGATAATAAGATTAAATTAAAAAAAGTTTTTCACAATAATCGATACGGAGATGCTAAAGTTAATTCAAAAAAACAAAATAAAAACTTTTTTCGGGAGTCACAAAAAGCTCGACTCAACTTAATTTTTCAGAAGGGAATATTTATCTCAAAATTAGATTTATTACAGACGGAATTAAAAATAAGCTCATCTTTTTTAAATTTATCAATCAAACCTTAAAAGAAGTCGATCTAGTACCAGGTATTAAACTGGATGAATATTCTTAAACTACTTTAAGTTTATTACAATTTAGAAATTAAATTAGTAATAAAGGTGTTAATTTACTAAATAACTATTTAGATAATTTTTCGTCTAGTCAATTCATTTTTACTATTTTAGCTGCCATTACTAAATTTAATACTAATAGAAAACCAGAGCTTTTATGATAAAAAATTGAGTTTGATAAAGAAAGAAAAAAATATACCCGACAAAAAAGTGTATTTAAAACAGATTTAATTAAAACTGTTGAGAAGTACAAATACTTAATAAATTCAACTGCTGAGATATCTTAAATAACTGAAAAATGTCGAGGTATTATGGTATAAACTTTTAAAAGAGCAAATGAACTATATTTTGTTCTTAAGGATTAAATCTATTTATCATATATAGTAGGTGAAAATAATATTATAAAATAAATTAAGTTTTGAATTTGAATAATTGATTATGGATTATATTTCGTTTAACATTTAAGTACTTGTTACTCGAAAACAGCTAGAACAAATTGCAAAATATTTGTTTCAACCTTTAGCATTTAAATATATTGTTATTAAAGGTTCTAAGATAGGGCAAGGAAATTTGCTTTTTGCCTTTCAAACCTAATATCGATTTTATTTTATAGATTATATTTATTTTTCAGCCTATATTATTTATTAGTTTGAAATTAAGATTAATTTTTATGACAAAAATTCAATTCTATTTCATTCTTGAAGAATAAAAGTTCAAATAAATTTTTTTAGATTTAAATTTAATAAGTCTTAGTCGATTGGTGTATTAACAGTTTAACTTCATTAAGAATGGAGATAACGATGGTACAATATAATATTTTATGAAATTCTTTTACAACAAAATTGTTACAAATTACAAATGAATAAATATCAATTTTAATTATAAATAAAATCATGATATTACAAGAATAGGTTCTCAAATAATCTCTAATTATTACCGGATTTATTAAATAAAGCAATGTGTAAAATTTGAATTAAAGAATCTACTAGGTGAACCATTTTAAAGTGTTTTATTTAATAATCGACTCAAAATATTTGAATGAAAGTCTGTTTTACATTTTTAATAAGCTTTCACAATTAATCAAATTAAGTTAAACTCTTTTTATCCTGACTCAGTACTTTATTGATTAAAGAAAATTAGTCAAAAAAACCAATTCAAAAATAATATAAACAACCTATTTAAAAAATCTCAGGTTGATTTTTTTTGATAAAAAAATTAATGGACAATTTACTCCATTTTATAACCTTTCTTAAATTTTATCATGGCAAACGCCAAACAATCATAATAAATGGAGATTCATACTTTATAATCTCTTCTCTTTTAACATATATAGTTGATTACTTGTATATTAGTAAAAAAAACCAAGTTTCATATTAAAAAAGTATTCACAATCTTACAAAATTCTATAAGCTTAAGACTTATTATTCAAACTTATTCTTGAGCTTTAGTTTGCTTTCCCAATTTAAAAGTTCTATCGAAAGTTGAGATATTAACATCAATCGTTTTTATAACTATAGGAGAACAAATTTTTTTATAATATTTCCCATATTATCTAATTACTTATTTTACTCAATGGAACAATAAATATCAATTTTATATACAGTTTGAAAGATCCTTAATAATGAGTACTTATTTATTAAAATAACAAATGTATGCTTAGGAGTTTTTGAAACAATTTAATTTTTCTAATATTTCATATGGTATTTTATAAAAATTTTAATACTAATTCTCTTGCTACGAAAAAGGTTAATACAAAATATTAACTTGAACTCCTTGCTTTATATTTAACTTTCTTTAATAAACCTTTAATACACGGAGAGGTTTTTTTAAATACTTTGCCAGTAAGTATTATTTTTTATTATAAAATCTTCTATCTGCGATTTGCGAATAATTCAGTTTATTGAGAACAACCATATTAGGGTATTAGTAGTCTTTTCGCTTCTCAATTAAAACTTTTACTTCTATTTACAAAATTAGTTGATGAAATGAAAGTCTTTTGTTTATTTTTCGGTTTGGAGCTGTAAATTTTATAGCTAATTTGTTAATGACTGAAATAATCTAAAAATATATTATATTTTTGAAGAGAGTAAAAATTTTAATTATCCTAATTATGTTTTAACTCTACCTGTTAATAAAGAATTTAGGAATAAAAAATATTAAAATGACATTTAAACAACTTTAACATTATAAAAGCTGGTGAAGGGATTTGAACCCCCAACCTACGGATTACAAATCCGTTGCTCTACCATTGAGCTACACCAGCATTTTATTTTATTTACTAAATAAAAATATTAAGATATCAAATTATTTTTTGATAAGTAGTCCTTCCTACTCAGAACATATTTATCTAAATGATAATTTAGACTAATTAATTACTGCAGAATATTTTGGTAATTAATTAGTCTAACAAATAGGCCTAAAGTCTAAAAGTCCCTAGCACTCTTGGGGTTCCAATACTAGACATCGTAGAAACTATGACCCAGCTAACAGTAACTAGATTAACTATGGTTTTCTTGTTCGTCCGTTTATAAAGAGATAAACTGTCATGTGAAATATCTGTCACATGACAGTTTATCTCTTTACGTAGGCGTTAAAAGTAGCATTTTATATACTTGTACAGGTATCAGTAACACTAAATAAATATATATATATATTTACTTAATGTTAATATTAAAACCTATCTTAATATTAAAATCTTATAGAAATAAAAAATAATTTTCTATATAAAAAATCATATATTAACATTGATAAAAAAGCAAGGGTTAATATATAAAATTTTTGTTGTTTTTAATATTTCAATTATGTTACAATTGGTCATAAAATTATATCAAGATAAAAATTAATTATTATAAAAAGATGAGACAAAAATTTTTTAAAATATTATTAATCGGATCACTTCTTATTAATAGTATTAGTTTAAATGTCAAACCATTCGAAATACAAAATTCCGAACCTGTGAAAAGTGAAACTCAATTAAATCAAAATGTTGTCAGTTCACGTATGACATATGGACGTTTTCTAGAATATTTAGAAATGGGATGGGTAAAACAGGTTGATTTATATGATAATAGTCGAAATGCAATAATTCAGGCTTCTAGCCCAGAATTAGGAAATCGCCCCCAAACAATTAGAGTTGAAATTCCAGTCGGAACTTCTCAATTAATTCAGAAATTAAAAGAATATAATATTGATTTCGATGCACACCCAGCAGAACAAAAAAATCTTTTCGTTACAATAGCAAGCAATTTACTTTTACCATTAATTTTTATTGTTGGATTAGTGTATTTCTTTCAAAATTCGGAAAGTTTTGGTGGAGGTTCAAGTCAGTCCCCATTAAATTTAAGTAAATCAACAGCTAGATTTGAACGACGCCCTGACACGGGAATTAATTTTAGTGATATTGCTGGTATTGATGAAGCAAAAGCAGAATTTGAAGAAATTGTCTCGTTTCTAAAGGAACCTGAAAAATATACGGTCGTAGGTGCAAAAATTCCAAAAGGAATTTTACTAGTTGGACCTCCCGGAACAGGAAAAACACTATTAGCTAAAGCTATTGCAAATGAATCAAATGTTCCATTTTTTAGCGTTGCAGGTTCTGAGTTTGTTGAAATGTTTATTGGTATTGGAGCAGCTCGAGTAAGAGATTTATTTCAAAAAGCTGCTGAAAATGCTCCTTGTATTGTTTTTATTGATGAAATTGATGCAGTAGGTCGAGAACGTGGTTCAGGTCTTGGCGGAGGAAATGACGAACGTGAACAAACGTTAAACCAATTGTTAACTGAAATGGATGGTTTTAAAGAGAATAAAGGGGTAATTGTTGTAGGTGCTACAAATCGTGTTGATATTTTAGATCCTGCATTATTACGCCCTGGACGTTTTGACAGACAAGTTACCGTTAATTTACCTGATCGATTAGGGCGAATAAGTATTCTAAAAGTTCATTCGAAAAATAAACCTTTAGACAATGATGTTTCATTAGTTCAATTAGCTAATCGAACGCCTGGTTTCTCGGGTGCAGATTTAGCCAATTTATTAAACGAAGCTGCAATATTAGCAACAAGATATAAAAAAGCAACAATTTCTAAAAATGAAGTTAATCAAGCGATTGATAGAATTATTGGTGGTATTGCAGGTACTCCAATGGAAGATAGTAAAAATAAAAAATTGATTGCTTATCATGAAGTTGGTCATGCTGTTACAGGTACAGTATTACAATCACATGATGAAGTAGAAAAAATTACGATTACTCCAAGAGGATCAGCAAAAGGTTTAACATGGTTTACACCAGAAGAGGATCAAAGTTTAGTATCTCGTTCAGCATTATTAGCACGTATTATTGGAACGTTAGGCGGACGTGCGGCAGAGCAAGTTATTTTTGGCGATCCAGAGATTACGACTGGAGCAAGTAGTGATTTGCAACAAGTTACTAATTTAGCCCGACAAATGGTAACTCGCTTTGGTATGTCTAATATAGGTCCAATTGCTTTGGAAGATGAATCAAATGGTCAAGTTTTTTTAGGTGGAACAATGACTAAAGATTTAGATTATACTGAAAGTATTCCAGATAGAATTGACGATGAAGTACGTAAAATTATTAATTACTGTGAAGAAAAAGCTCTACAAATCATTTCAGATAATCGCGTAATTATTGATTTAATTGTTGAAAGATTATTAGATGTAGAAACAATGGAAGGAGAAGATTTTCGACGATTATTAAGTAGTTATACAATCTTACCAAATAAAAAGGCTGATTACGTTTCAAAATTAACTTAATAAATTTGATAATTTAAAATTACCGGCTATTTAAATTCATTTAAATTAGTAAGAGTGTCATTTTAAATATTGCGATTTAACTAAAGTAAATATACAATTTGCTCAAATTATAAAAAGTCTAGAAAATTTTATGGCAAAAAAAAGCATGATTGAAAGAGAAAAAAAACGATTTATATTAACTAAGAAATATGCCTTCAAACGACAAGTATTATTAAAAAAATATAAGCAGACCCCTGATTTTAATTCAAAATTAGAAATTCATTCAAAATTACAGAGTTTACCTAGAAATAGTTCTAAAATTCGTATTCGAAATAGATGTTGGAAAACCGGTCGTCCTCGAGGGTTCTATAGAGATTTTGGATTATCCCGCCATGTTTTACGTGAAATGGCTCATCAATGTTTATTACCAGGAGTTACTAAGTCAAGTTGGTAAATTATTAAATTTCTTAATAAATTTCGTATTTAAACTATAATTTAAAGATAATTTTTTAGAGTCATTATTCACAAATAAAATACTCTACTTCTTTAGAATCAATTTATGTTAAAAATTATATAAATAATAATATTATGATTACCGATTCTCAAGTTTATATTGCATTAATGTCAGCTTTGTTAGCAAGTATTTTAGCCATTCGGTTAGGTATAACGCTTTATCAATAATTTGAATTTTAATTACAAAATTATATATTTAATTGATCGTTATGGTAACACAAAAATTAAAAAAATTTTCTTCGCCTGTTTTTCCTTTTACTGCAATTGTAGGCCAAGAAGAAATGAAACTAGCTTTACAATTGAATGTAATCGATCCAAAAATTGGTGGGGTTATGATTATGGGTGATCGGGGTACAGGAAAATCTACAACGATTAGAGCCATTGCTGATTTACTCCCAAGTATTGAAGTTGTAAAAGACGACCCTTTTAATTCTCATAAATCAGATTTAGATTTAATGGGAAATGAAGTAAAAACCGCTATACAAAATGGTGAAATATTAGAAACAGAATTTATTAAAATTCCAATGGTTGACTTACCCTTGGGCGCAACAGAAGATCGTGTTTGTGGAACAATTGATATTGAAAAAGCATTAACAGAAGGTATAAAAGCTTTTGAACCAGGGCTACTAGCAAAAGCTAATAGAGGATTGCTTTATGTAGATGAAGTTAATTTATTAGATGATCATTTGGTCGATATTTTATTAGATTCGGCCGCTTCTGGTTGGAATACAGTAGAACGAGAAGGAATTTCAATTCGCCATCCTGCTCGATTTGTATTAGTTGGTTCAGGGAATCCTGAAGAGGGAGAATTACGTCCACAGTTATTAGATAGATTTGGTATGCATGCCGAGATTCGAACTGTTAAAGATCCAATTTTACGTGTCAAAGTAGTAGAAGAAAGAACATCATTTGATCAAACTCCAACAGTATGGTTAGAAAACTACGAAATCCAACAACAGGAATTACGGAGTCGAATTGTAAAGGCACAAAAAATTTTACCAAATGTTCAACTCGATTATAATCTACGGATTAAAATTTCAGAGGTTTGCAGCCAATTAGATGTTGATGGTTTAAGAGGAGATATTGTGACCAATCGCGCTGCAAAAGCTTATACAGCATACCATGGTCGAGAAAAGGTAACTGTACAAGATATAGAACAGATTATTACTTTATGTTTACGTCACCGTTTACGAAAAGATCCATTAGAATCAATTGATTCTGGCGATAAAGTATCAAAAGTCTTTAAAGAAATCTTTGAAATTGAAAGCTAATAGTATAAAATTTAAAATAAACATTAATAGATAAGTACAATCAAATATCTTTAATTAAATTATATACATTTGTATATTTTAGGATCTCATGGAAAGATAATTCACTGGTAAAGTTAAATATTTATTGAATTAACTAAAGAACTAAAAAGTATAAATTCTAAAGTCAATGTAAATAGCTTAGAATTTATATCTTTTAGTTCTTTAGTTAATTATTTTAAAAAATGGAAAATCGTCAACTAAAACTAAATTGAATTTAAGTCATCTAGTTGTTTTATGTATCTTTATGTTCTTTCTTAGCTAAACTTTTCATTTCCAGAACTTTGTAGACATTAAACTGAGATAAATTCATTAGATAGTTAATTTCATACACTTCTAAATTATGTTCTTTATGTAATTCGACTACATATCTAAATTGATGTGTAGTTGTCATAAATTTTTTTAATAATTATTGTCTATTCTAAAGATATTGAAGAAGTAAATCAATTACCACTTTATTTAGCAAATATATTCTAAATTCCAAAAAGATTTCCAAGGTGATATTGTAAAAACGTAGCCACAAAAAAGTTCAAAAGCACTTACACTAATTATTCCTAATAGTATTATATGCAATAGGATTTTGTATCTTTTTTTACAAAGATAGATTTAGTAACAAATACATTGCATATACCAGGCGTTAGAAATAACATTCTAAAAACTCCTTCTTTGGTGACGATTTGTTCAACAAGAAGAATTTTATATAATCCCTTTTAGGTATTCATCGGAATGGCGACCGACTAATTTAAGATTTTGAATAAAGAAAGTAGATCCTATAACTACTTAACTTACTGAATTAATCGTTGAGTAGGTATGAACCTAAGGTATGTTGGTAAAAAAATCCAAATGCAATAATAACTGTGCTAGTTTTAATAACTCTAGTATCTAAAAATCTACTTGCGTTTCAAAAATCACATAATAAATTAATTTATTACCTATATAATTAGTAATTAATACATAAATTTACTACTTCTAACATTTTATATGATATTATTCTTTATGAAAATTTTAATACAGGGGGTCTTAAAGCAAGGCACTTAAAAAAAACGTCCGTCATGACAGACACTTTTTTTAAGTACTTTTACAGTGAATGTTAAAATAAATTAATATATATTTATTATGAGTAAAAGAAAAAATACAGTGTTATTTAGTATACTTTTTATATTTGTATATCTAGGCAAGAATTCAAATCTTAGAGGTACTAAAAGATTCTTTATTTCACTTCAAATTGCATAAATTATAATGTTTGGAGGGTTAGACTCTGCTAATACTAAGGATAATACGATTATACTTGGAGTTCACGGATTTAAACCTTCGATACCAAGACGAAATCCTAATAATTTTAAGCTGAATAACTCAGCACTTGAAAAAGCTAAGCAAAATACTGGTAAAGGAGTATCTCTAGATGCAAACAAGCCACTTCAAGCTCGAAGTGGTTTTCGGACACCATACAAACCTGTAAAAAACAAGGTTTTTATGGTGAGGCAACAGGCTTTGGTGATAGTTGTTAGTGGTTCAAGGAGTCGTGAAGATGATTCAACTTCAAATAATCCTCGTTTTAATATAAAATCGTCAGATCAATGGCAAAGTCCGAATTATTTTAATCCGCCACAGAAGAAGAAGAATTCTCGCTAAATAAGTAAAAAAAAAGTAATTGAAAGATACCAAGATTTTATGTCAAAAATGAAGAAGGATGGCTACGAAGTAAATATTTCTAAAGACAGATTTCTGAAATTATCTACAAATCCACAAACCGGTCAATATGATGAAAATCAATATTCGAAACAGAAGGGGGTGTAAGATTAAAAGCTAACGGTATGGTTAATAATTTGCACCGTCCAGATAATCCAAAAGTTAATCTTGATTTTGTGGCTGAGCGGGTTGGCTCCGGAGAAACTATTTTTATCGACTATAAAGGAATGATCGATTTCGGAAGCTTATCAGACAAAAAGATTGAGATACCACTTCTTATGCAAGTAGTTCTAAATGGAGCTGAACAAGTAGGCTATATGGATAGCATTATTTTTTTAAATTATGAATAATAAAAATAAGTTTTAAAAATGGAAAATAAATTTGAAAGAATTATTGAAAATCTTGAGGAAGAGGAAATTTTAACGCTTGGTGATCAAACTTTTTTAAATGAAATGATTTTGGATGAATATATACAGTGCTCTATATTAGGCACACTAATTTTTTTTGAAATTGATTTTAAAAGAGTCGACTTCACAGGGAGCACTTTTGTGAATTGTGAATTCAAAAACTGTAGATTTAAAGATGTAATACTTTGAAAGTGTGAGTTTTGGAATCCAACTTTTGAATTTTAACAAGCTTATACAAATAGGCCATCTTTTACCAGAGAGAATAATCTTAGTTTTAATGCAGTAACTTTTAGATCCCTTATATTGACGGATATAAACTTTATACTTTTTCTTTAAACCATTAAACCCAATACTAGTTACATCATTTATTAGAATATGTGTAATGAAGTACTTAGAAAAATTCGAGGCAATTGTTTTAAGATCAGGTAAACCTTGAATGTTAAAACTGACTCAATTCACATATCTAAATACTGAGAACTGAAAGTAAGTAATTTCATTATGATAGCAACTACCCAAGGATAACTACCTTTTAAAATAACGAGCCAAACTTGAGCAACAAATATGTTACATTTAATTCTATATTTTATTTATGGTAGCTTACAATTATTTATGATTGATACAGTTGTTGCTTTAACGGCTTCGAGTAGGTATATTGAGTTATATACTTTCATAACAGTTGTTATTAGACTATAAGCTTGATTTACTACTAGAACTTGCTGTATAAATAAATTTCATATTAAATAATACCCTCACTCAGAAATTCACTAATAATAACTATTAAACAACTTTTTGAGATAGTAAGATAATTTAGACCAACCCCAATTACAATGCTTAGTAAATATCTCATAAATCTTTTTAATAATTTATTTAAGTATGAAAACATAATCAATCATTAGGAAAGATTATTTTAATAATTAATTTCAGGTTAATTATTTTTTTTATTAAATCAATTACTTAAGATAAAAAATTTAATTTTTACCTTAAGTTTAAATTTTTATTAAGCTTACTACTATCTAATTCTTTTAGACTTTTAATTCATAATTTGTTAGCGCCTCTAGTGGCGGCAGCACAAGCAAGAACAGCTACTCCACAAGCTATTCGCTTACTTCCTATGACGACATAACAAGCTTTTGCAAAACTAACATAAAATAAACCTCCCAAGACTCCCCAGAAAAATTCTTTTAAAATTCAATCATTACATATTTCCTTTTAAATCAGTAATTTTAATTTATCTTATTAATATATATATATATTAAAAAAAGTAAATTTATTTTTTTACTTTTTCAATATATATATATATATATTAATAACGACTGCCTTCAGGATTCGCTTGAACACTATAACTTTTAATACTATAAATAACTTGACGGCCTGGGCCTTCTGTACGATCTAAATAAAAACCTGGTTCATTAGCCGGACGATTTGTAATAAAAGACATAACACAACTTTCTGTACCATAAGATGCATCAAAAGCATTAATACGAATATAACCAGAAGCGCATGATTTACGAGCTTCATTTAATTCAAACATTACTGTCGCAGGATCTTTAACATCAAATAATGGTAAGCCCCATAATTCCCAATAGTTATTACGTGGATGTGGATCATCAGTCCACTCTACATTTAATGCTAAACCTTTAGACATTGCATACGAAATTTGTTTTTCAATTTGTTGATCAGTTAAATCAGGTAAAAAAGAGAAGCAACCTTGTGTAAGTCTCACTATTCAAATACTCCTTAATATATATAAAAGTAATTTATTATCTGTTTGCAGTAGCTGTTTCAGCAAAATCAGCTGTATCCGTAGAAGTGTAATTAAAACTAATATCTTTCCATAAGTCTAAAGCTGTTTGTAAAGGACCACAAGTTTTAGCTGCGTCACGTAAGATTTGTGGACCTACTTGATTATTAAAGTAATCACAACCTTCATTACGAGCTAATACCATTGCCTCTAAAGCAACACGATTTGCCGTTGCACCAGCTTGAATACCATCAGGATGACCAATAGTACCACCACCAAATTGTAATACAACATCATCACCTAAATAATGAATTAATTGGTGCATTTGACCACAATGAATACCACCAGAAGCCACTGGCATACAGCGACGTAAACTAGCCCAATCCATTTCAAAGAAAATACCGAATGGTAAATTAACTTCTAATTCAGTTAAACGTAAAATATCGTAAAATCCTTTTATCATTAAAGGATCACCTTCTAATTTACCAACAACTGTACCAGCATGAATATGATCGACACCTGACATACGCATCCATTTACATATAACACGGAAATTGATACCGTGATTTTTTTGACGAGCATAAGTAGAGTTACCAGCACGATGTAAATGTAAAAGCATATCATTTTCGCGACACCAATATGCTATTGATTGGATTGCAGTATAACCCATAACTAAATCAATCATAATGATGATAGAACCGATTGCTTTAGCATATTCAGCACGTTTATATACTTCTTCCATTGTATTAGCTGTAACATTTAAGTAAGAACCTTTTACTTCACCAGTTGCAGCAGATGCACGATTAATACCCTCTAGACAATTTAAAAAACGTTCTCTCCAACGCATAAATGGTTGAGAATTAATATTTTCATCATCCTTTAAAAAATCTAAACCACCCTTTAAACCTTCATAAACTACACGACCATAATTCTTACCAGAAAGACCTAATTTAGGTTTTACAGTTGCACCTAATAATGGTATGCCATATTTATTCAAACGTTCACGTTCTACAATAATACCTGTGGCAGGGCCTTGAAATGTTTTTAAATATGAGTGAGGAATACGCATATCTTCCAAACGTAAGGCAGAAATTGCTTTAAATCCAAAAACATTACCAATAATAGACGCAGTTAAATTCGATAACGAAGCTTCTTCGAATAAATCACATTCATATGCGATAAATGCAAAATATTGATCAGTTGCATTAGGTACTGGATCTACACGGTAAGCTTTAGCACGGTAGCGTTCACAAGCTGTTAATAAATCTGTCCATACAACAGTCCAAGTTGCAGTTGAAGATTCACCTGCTACAGCAGCAGCAGCTTCAACTGGATCTACACCTGGTTGTGGTGTGATACGAAATAATGCTAAAACATCAGTATCTTTAACTGTGTATGAAGCATCCCAATAACCCATTTTAGCATATGGAATTACACCAGATTCGTAACGGTCACTTTTAATTCGAGTCCGTTCTGTTACAGATTGAGACATTTATTTCTCCTTGAAGTAAAAAGGCAATATATAAGAGATTTAACTAATTAATAAATTTAAATTAGTTCTCATCGGTTAAATTCTCTAAACTTTTAAAGATTAACCTTAATAATAATTATAACATAACTTTATTTTTAATTTTTAATTAAATTATTTAATTTAATAATAACTTTTTAGAATAT
>Ga0209503_10000103_pt1:22500-57622 | contig 57622 bp, 48 predicted proteins | sample SouAtlMetagenome_2_FD_187448 | JGI IMG/M metagenome (GOLD analysis project Ga0209503, IMG submission 187448) | Marine eukaryotic phytoplankton communities from Atlantic Ocean - South Atlantic ANT15 Metagenome (SPAdes) (version 2) | ecosystem: Environmental > Aquatic > Marine >...
TCTATTATTGTAAGCTATTTAGAATTAGTATATAAAACAGCTTCTGTTAAAATGATTGAGGTTTATACGGCTTTTCCTTTTACAACATTACAGAAATTGAATTTAATTAAAAAATTAAAAAAATTAACAAATGCAAGGGAAATTAGATTGGTTGTTACTTTGGATTCAAGTCTTATAGGTGGTTTTTTAATTAAGACAAACTCAAAAGTCATTAATTTTACAATTAAAAATCAATTAGAAAATTTAGCCAAACATTTAGATGGTGTTTTAGAAATTTAAAAACAAAGAGAACCTTTTATTAACTTTTTACTTTAAAAATACTATAATGATAAATATTCGTCCAGACGAAATTAGCAGTATTATCCGTGAACAAATTGAACAGTATGATCAAGATGTAAAAATAGATAATATTGGTACTGTTTTACAAGTTGGTGATGGTATCGCTCGTGTTTATGGGCTCGACCAAGTAATGAGTGGAGAACTTTTAGAATTTGAAGACAAAACAATTGGTATTGCTCTTAATTTAGAAAATGATAATGTTGGTGTAGTTTTAATGGGTAATGGTCGTCAAATTTTAGAAGGTGGTACTGTTAAAACTACTGGTCAAATTGCCCAAATTCCTGTAGGAGAAAACTTCTTAGGTCGAGTAGTGAATCCATTAGGCGTTCCAATTGATGGCAAAGGAGATATTGTCGCAACTGAAAGTCGTCTAGTCGAATCTATGGCTCCAGGTATTATCAGTCGTAAATCCGTATGTGAACCATTACAAACTGGTATTACTTCAATTGATGCAATGATTCCGATTGGAAGAGGGCAACGTGAATTAATTATTGGTGATCGCCAAACTGGAAAAACATCAATTGCTATTGATACAATTATCAATCAAAAAACTGAAAATGTTGTTTGTGTATATGTAGGTGTAGGTCAAAAAGCCTCTACAGTTGCCCAAGTAGTAAATGTACTTGACGAAAAGGAAGCAATGAGCTATACAATTATTGTTTCTGCTAGTGCTAATGATCCAGCAACTTTACAATATATTGCTCCATACTCAGGTGCAGCGCTTGCAGAATATTTTATGTACAACGGAAAAGCGACTTTAGTTATCTATGATGATTTGACGAAACAGGCCATGGCATACCGTCAAATGTCACTATTACTTCGTCGTCCTCCTGGACGTGAAGCATATCCTGGGGATGTGTTCTATTTACATTCTCGTTTATTAGAACGAGCTGCAAAACTTAGTGATGCATTAGGTGGTGGAAGTATGACAGCTTTACCAATTATAGAAACACAAGCAAGTGATGTTTCGGCATATATTCCAACTAATGTAATTTCCATTACAGATGGACAAATTTTCTTATCAAATGATTTATTTAATTCGGGTATTCGTCCAGCTATTAACGTAGGTATTTCGGTATCACGAGTAGGTTCAGCTGCGCAAACCAAAGTTATGAAACAGGTTGCTGGTAAACTAAAATTAGAATTAGCCCAATTTGCTGAATTGGAAGCTTTTTCTCAATTTGCTTCAGATTTAGATGAGGCAACTCAAAAACAACTAGCTCGAGGTACACGTTTACGTGAAATACTAAAACAGCCGCAAAGTTCGCCGTTATCCGTTGCGCAACAAGTTGCATTAATTTATTCAGGTATTAATGGTTTTCTAGATAATTTAGATATTTCTGCCGTGAAACAATTTTCGGCAAGTTTATTACAAATTTTGGATTCGCAAAAGTCATACATTGAGGCCGTTACTACTACAAATCAATTTACTGACGAAGCTGAGGCTTCATTAAAAGAAGCAATTAATGAAAATTTGCGACAATTTTCAAGTTAGTCAAATAGTTTCTATAAAAGTTATATTTGTAATTTTATAGTTTAACTTCAATCCGTATTTGAAGATTAATTCAAATACGGATTAAAATTAAAAGATAACTAGGCTCGCAGAGTAGTATATACAATATTATTACTCGAATATAGTAAAAGGATTACTTGTTTTCACATAGTTGTTTCAAATCCATTACGAGTTTTCAACTAAATAAATTTTTGATTCTATTAAAACTTTCGTTTACTTAATGATCTGTATAAGATTACTATACTATACATCCAGACTAGAAGTGTTTACCTTCATTACAGTGATTCTCTTCTGCCAGAGGAAATGTCGCCTTCTTTGTATAAACTTATTTATCTAAATATTAATAAATTGTGTATATGGGCGTTTCCTGAATTTTATCCAGTGTTAAAAATGTTGTTAAATCTAAGCCTACAAAAGCCATATATCGGTGCGTAAAAGGATACTTAGTTGAACATCCTAGTCTTACTAAGTGCGCGCGAGAGTTGGCGGAGTGTTAGACTTAAATTGACACTAAAAAGATTGCTTATGTTGCATGTGAGCACACGGCAATCTATCTATTGCCGGTTGGAGGTGTTTTACGGGTGCTGAATTAGTTACCAAGATTTGGAACAATTCTTTTGCTATAACTATTGTAACCTAAAGCGCTAATGGGTTTGGATTAGTTTTCACTGGTACCTTATATGGCGTTGATTCAATTGTATATTTTGTACAAAAAGGATGCCTAAAATATACAATAATTAATTGGGTATTTCTTAAAAATAATTTAACAAGAAGATTTTAGATAAAAATAAAAATAATAGCTAGTGAATTCATTTACTTAATAAAAAAATATTACTTATACTCTTCAAATTACAATTGTGTTATTATGGAAAAATCTTACGTACTATAGTCTCATCTAAAAAATTTTCCATTTTATAGAAAATTTTTTAGATGAGACTATAGTAGATAAAATTTATGAGCTATTATTAGAGTTTAAAGTTATGAATTAAACCAATAATTTTTTTTATTATTCACCTTGTACTTTTAGTAACGCAAATCCAAGTGATAATCCAAATAATGTCATAAAAATACATGTTACTGCTGCAGTTACAATTTCTGCATTTGCAAAGGGAAAAATTTGTAGAACTAATGCCATAATATTTTTAATATTTAAAAGTTTAAAAACCGTTTCGACCCCAAACTACTAATGCTAACGAAAATGTAAACATAGTCATGACGCCAGCCCAACCTAGACTTATAATATCCATATAATTTTTAAAATTAATTTAAGATTTCATAATTAAAAAAGAATTTTTTAATTACAGTTATTTACACGTTATATAAACATATTATACTTTACTTTCAGAAAGAAAAGTATAATTTTTTACCAATTATGTTTTAATGTTTTCCAAAGTTAAATTTAAGGAAATAAATTTAGAATGCGGGACTGACGAGACTCGAACTCGCAACGTCCGCCGTGACAGGGCGGTGCTCTAACCAATTGAACTACAATCCCTAAAATTTTTTTACAACCCCAATGTTATCAAATAAATAAGACTTATGTCAAAGATTTTATTAAAATACGAGAAACAATGATTCGAACTTTAGGTACAATTAATTATACGACAGATTAGCAATCTCTTACTTTAAAACATTCAATTATTTTTCCTAGAATAATAAAAAATAAACTTATCATAGTAAATGGCTTTAGTGAGATTTAGACCACAGGCGTATGGTCCCCTACTCTAACCACCGAGCTTACATCATCCGTAATATATATTAATTAAAGGCTAAGTCATATAAAGCTTTATTTATCTACTTCGTTATATATAATAGTTACTCTTTACCATAATTAGGCTACTGCGATTGTAGATTTTACTAATTTATCAGCCTTTTACAATTACTAGAAATACTTTTTTAAACGAGTAATAGTTAATGTTTTATTTATTAGACTCGCCTTACTTTTTATGTACCAAAATATCCCGAGTTGTATTTCGAACTTGGAGCAAGCCGGAGAAAGTTTAAGAATAGAAAGTATGTAGACAGACGCTATAACTTTAGCTCTTCCAAAAATGTAATTATAAAATTTGAATAACTTTTTAGTAAATCTTATAAATTTTAAAAACATTATAAAATGGTTGATTGATATACCAGATAACTTATATTTATTCGATTTTATACAATATGTTGAGATATCAAACGTAATTGTACTTCTAGTATTATTAACTATCGGTTTTACCTTCTTAGAGAACTAATCAGTATATTTACTTTTTAGAGGTAACAGTTTCCAAAAATAATTTAAAAACTCCGTGATTAAGGAATCTTCTAATTTTTCGAAATTATTGTTTAGGAAATGAGACTTGTAATCTTCAATTAGTTTTCTCCGAATTTCCATTTTAAATTTCAAAAACTTCCCTTTTCGTCCAACATGATAAATTTTGGCAGATCAGTCACTTTATTTGGAAGCAATCTTTAAACTTAAGTTCTTTGTTAAAAAGTTAATATCAGCATTGATTCTTTTAGACTGAATGGTTTCTTCACTTTGTTTAAAAAAATCTACCACTGACGTTCTTGACTGGGTTGAATTGATCGAATATAATTCAAATCAAATTGACTGATAGTAGTACTATCAAATAAGTTCTAGTTAATTTTTTTTGAAAGCTGAGAAAAAAAGGCTGCATTATTACTTTGAAAAAGCGACACAAACTCCATTCCAATAACTACTCAAATTTACCACAAATTGAATTTGATATTGGTTCTTAGAATTAATTTGAATCCGAATTTCAATAGTATTGGGATATTTTTTATTGTGTATGTTCAGATAAGACATCAAATTTGAATTCGAAATAATTAACAAGTCACTTTTCGGATTTGAAACTTAAATTATTTTGTTTCATGGACGGCCTCCTGATTTATATTTTTGACTAATCGATTCTATTATGCGTAATTTAACTTCTTTTTCAAAATTTTATAAATAGTATTTTTAGTTTGGCTTGTTATTTTGCTAATTTTAGTTATTTAAAGATTTTTATTTTTTTTCAAATTTTGAACTTGAGAGATTAATTTTTTATCAATCATAGTTCTTCGGTCAAAATATTTACCATTTTTCTTAGCAGCTGAAATTTCTTGTCGCTCCCTCTTTTTTTTATGTTTATTTTCAAAAGTACCAATAGCTACCAAATTAGTACGGATTAGCTTGTTAACAGCCATACCCTTTGAATAAGGTAAATCTAAAATTATGAATGTGACAGATTTATTAAAAAGTCGTTCTTGTAACTTTAAGAATTCAAACGTATTTCTATAACACCGGTAAATTTTAGTGACAAGTAATAAATCATTTTCTTTTAACTCGTGATCAATTAGGTGATAAAAAACAGGTCGGTGTTCAATATTATCAACTGCAGAGCTAATGTATATATATATGTATATGAATATGTTTTTATGGAACACCCTGTTGATTAAGCTTTTTCTTTTGTGCTTCCAAAGAAGAGTTATCCTCTTGCGTTTAGTAACTTACTCTTTCATCTCCAACTCTAAGTCTAAGATTTTTTGAAACTTCGTCAAACATAAATTTCTCCTTCGTTATAAAATGTTGATTAAATTTATAATATTAAACTTTGCTCAAAAAGTCAGGTAAAAATAAACATTAATGAATTATAACTGTGAGTTCATTTAGGGTCTACCCCATATGAACATTTTAACGGCTCGAAAGGAATGTAATATTTAGATTCAAGAACCTGTATTTTAATGTCTTCTAAAAAAACTATAAAATGCGTTTAAAACTTACTTGGTAGATTGATTGACTTTTTCTTATACCTTAAGTATAATGAAGTTGTAAGTAAAAAGGTTTTAATGTTTAGAATAAAATACAGTAATAACTATCTTAATGTATTGTTATTTTTAACCGTCGTAGGTCATATTTTTTAAAAAGTTTCCAAAATTAGAAGATTATTTAATTTCAGTACATTGATTTAATTTATAAACCTTTATAGATCTAACTCCGATCAAATCTAAATTACTATTATTAAATTTTGTTTCAATGAATTAAAATTCCGAAAAATTACTTGCTGTTAGGTTCGCCTTGGGGAAGATCCAATTTTGAAAAGTTAGATTTCAAAACTCATATTTTCGAAGTATTACATTTTTAAATCTACAGTTTTTGAACTCGCAATTCACAAAAGTACTATCTCTAAAGTCGACTCTTTTAAAATTAACTTCAAAAAAAGTTATTGTGCATAAAATAAAGAAGTATATAAATTCATTCAAAATCATTTCATTTAAAAAAGTTTGATCACCAAGCGTTAAAATTTCCTCTTCCTTAAAATTTTCAAGAATTCTTTTAAAAATATTTTTATTATTCATTTTATTAAAAAAATAATACCATCAATATATCTTAGTTGTTCAGCTCGATTTAGAAATGCTTGCATAAGAAGTTATGGCTCAGTACTATTTCGTATGTTTTTAAAATTATATAAACGTAAAGCCTCGTACATAGATGTTAGATCTTGATTCATCCCAATAAACCTTTCTTTTTGATCGATACTATCTTTTCCTATATTCAATGCTACACTTTCCTGGCTTGAAGAACTAGATATATCAACCCCTTTGTCTGATAAGCCTCTTAAATGGATCATTCTTTTATCATCAATAAAAATAGTTTTTCCCGAGTCAACGAGCTCAGCCACGAAATCAAGATCAACTTTTGGACTATCTGAACGGTGCAAATTATTAACTATACCTTTAATTTATAATTATAGACCCCCTTCTGTTTGGAATATTAATTTTTCATCAAATTTATCGTTTTGTGAGTTCATATCTAATTCTATAAATCTGTCTTCATAAATATTTATTTATAACCTCTATTCTTCATATTTGACATAAAATCTTGATATGCTTAAATTACTTTTTTTCTACTTATGTGGCGATAATTTTTTTTCTTTTTATTTTTAAATGTTTTATTAAAACAATTCAGGTTTTGGGATTAATTTGACGATTTTGTGTTAAATAGATTTGAATCATCTCCAAGATTTTACGAGCCACTTGATCCACTTTCACTATAACCTATTACCTCATCATAAAAACTTTGTTTTTTTACAGGTGTATTTAGTATCCAAAAACCCCTTGGAGCTTGGGATGGATTAGTTGCGCCTAGCGATACTTTTTTAACAATGGTTTTCTTAACCCGTCGTGGTGCTGGGTTATTGAACTTAGAATTATTTCAATATCGTTTTGATATCGGAAGTTTAAATCCGTGAGCTCCAGGTATAATAAAATTATCCTTAGCATTATAGCATTAAAAGGGTATGACTCCCCAAACATTAGAGTCCATGTTATTTTAAGTGAGATAAAGAATTTTCTATTAACTCTAAAATATAAATTTTTACTTCCATATACGAATACAAATATAAAAAATACACTAAATTGCACTGTATTTTTTCTTTTACTCATAATCAATATATTCATTTAATTTATTTTTTTATTCGTTCAAAAAGGACCTAAAAAAACCCGAATATTTAAAAGATTTGTTAAAAAACGGTAACTAGAGAATAAAAAGTTTGCGCCGATATAGCATACTAAACATTTTTTGTAATAATAAAAAAATGAGTATTAAAATTTTTATATAAAATATTGAAAGTATTTAATTTATATATCAATTACGAATTGTATATATACGATACAATGTTCAGCTCCAAAGTGCAAACAATTTTATAAGAAAACTAAGAGAAACAGGGATTCGAACCCTGGGTACAATGAATTGTACGATAGATTAGCAATCTATTGCTTTAAACCACTCAGCCATTTCTCCTAGATTAATAAAAATAAACTTGGCATAGTAAATGGCTCTGGTGGGATTTGAACCTACGACCTTGGGCTTATGAGTCCCCTGCTCTAACCACTGAGCTACAAAGCCTTATACTACATATTTAGTATAACATAATGTTCTATAAAAAATTAAATATATATTATATTATACTAAGTGTGCTCTATACATAACATTCAACGAATTTTAATAAAATCGACTGAATTTTTTTTAAGAAATTAAACCTAAATTACCTAATCCTCCCATAATTCATCAGATCGTTTATCTAAATCATCTATTAATTTAAATTTATCTCAATTATCTAATTTTTCCAGTTTATTAGTATCATCTTGTACCTTTTCCAAACAACGAAGTATAGCAAATTATCTACGTTCTTTACGGTATTCAGCTTCTATTAAAACGTAACTCTCAACTGAATTGACAAAATGGTAAAGTTTTAGTCAATACTCATTATCTTCCCCTAAGCTCCTATAACTTCTTTAACAATCTATTTTATTAATTTTTTCACAATTATCATTGGAACACCAGGTCTGATAAAATTCATTTGGTCTTCATATATTTTTGGTTTAATTATTACTTATATTTTTTTTAAATACCAAAATTACCCTGTTCATATCAGGGCGCATAAAAATTGCTACGATTATGTCAGGCGCAAAGTTTTTCCCTATCTAGATAATTGTCCGACTTTTATTTAGCTTAATTTCTTTTAGTATCTTTCCATAATTGATAAATATAATCAACCCCAAAACTGTGGCTTGTAAAATTTGGTTTTGACGGAAGAATATTTTAGACAGAATGCATGACTCTATTCACATTAAGATTAATAGTTTCTCGACGAAGCATTTTATTGGGTTTTTGATCTGAGGTAAAAATATAGGAATCTCTAGTTTTCATTAATAATAAAAACTCAAACTCTCTTTTCCGAGCCTTTACTAATTTTTTCCCTTTCAAAATTAAAAAGGCTCTGTGATTTACAGGGCCTCTTTTTAATCGATTAATTGAAATCCAACCTTTTGTTAACAACGTTTCCAGTTGACTGACTGACTGACTTTCAATAGTAAAAGTTTACCGATTCGAATTCCTGTGACTTTAAGTAGACAAGTTGCAACCCGTATTTTTGTAGATATGTAAATAGGACCTTCACTTTCTTTAATTAGCAGATTATACATTTTAAAGTTAATTGGATAAGGTTTGGGTAAATGTTTTCGCTTTGACCATCTTTCTTTTCGCGCAGCTTTCTCTTCTCAATCTTTCTTTAATCTATTCAATTCTGATAAAGCAATATTTAATTGCTCATTTAATTCTTTATTTAAATGGAACACCTCATTATTCTGTTTTGCTAATCCAATAAAACTCGGTTAACTTCTTGCCCTTTTAAAAATCGATCCAGTTGTTATTTTACTTTCTGGTAGCTTAGCTTATTAATTTCTTTATTAATTTTTTATAGCTTATTGGTTAACATTTTTGTCATAAAAATGTTACTAAATCTTTTAAATTTCAAACTAAAGCTTAGTTAGTTAGAGACTCGCAATATATCTGAACCAATTACCTAAACTACATATACAAAGAGATTTTCGTTTGTGGCATCCAAAAATTTGAGACAGTATATACAGCTTCATAAGCCTTGAAGAGTTTAGTGAGTTTAATCTTGTTTTATCTCTTTTCTATTATCAAATAAGATAATAATATTTTCAAATATAAAAATTAATTTATTAAACTCTTGTTATAAATAAGATATCTTTATATAATTTAAAAAACAATTTTGCCGAGGTTATTTATCAATCACAGTCGTTTGTAAAATTGAAAATAATTAATATTAGTTGTTGTTAGCTATTCACTATTAATATAAAATTAGAAAAAATTTAACCTTTATTCAGTAAGAAATAAAAAAATAAAACAAATTATAAATTTTATAACCCAACCATAGTTCGAATAATAAAATATAAACTGCTAATAAAAACTAAATTAAATAAAATTAAAAACCATCGTAATTTAGGTGTTTTAAATAAATTTTTAAAGGGCGCCAATATAATTAATATTAACCCTATCATACTACTAATAAAAAATCTTGGATATCTAACGATATTAGTCCAGAAGTCATTCATAAAAACAATAATTGTTAAATGTTTCAATTAACATTATATACAATTCCTAAGATAAATTACATTAATAAAAACTATTCTAGCTCTTTTTAAAAATCCTAAGTCATTGTTTATTAGTATGTTTTTTAACGGAATATTTATATGAGAGAATTGATAATTTTAGGTTAATCGGTTCAAATTTTATAAAATTAATATAATATTGTTTATATATATTATAATGTTAAAATTTAAAATGGTAGGATAAATAATTTTTTTAATCAAAAATTTTATTATATTAATATTCAGAAAACTTGGATTTTTTCAAGTTATCAATACTATTCACCCAACGACGAATGGTCCTTGGTATATTAAAATTTCTGTCACAGAACCTTAATGAAAAATAAATTATCCGTTTCATTTTTTATATCAGTACTATTAATTTGCAAGTTAAGTTATCTATTATTGTATATTTTACTTAAGAACTATCTTCTCAAAAAACGTATTTAATTCAAAGTTTTCTAAATCAGTACAATTCTATTCACAGATATTGGAATAATTTAATTATTTACTAAAGGTTAAAATAATTGAAATTCTATTTCAAGGTTTAGTTAATGGAAATAATTTTATAACCAACCATAATATTCAATTACAAGATATTCAGGTAGCAAAGGTTATTTATTTTTATGAACTTATTTATCCAATTTAACTCAGAATTAAAAAATAAGAATTAGGTAATAATCTATTATAAAGTTTTATTAATGCAATCAAAAGGAGAAAAATACCATATAATACGTATTCTAGATATAATTATACCAAATAACTTAAAGGACCTTGATATATAAAACACTATTAAATATTGGTACCATAGCAAATGTTTGCTTTTACTACCGAAAAATAGAATACAAAAAATTAATAAAAAATATAGTCAGTTAGTTAATATAGAATTTCAACTAGATCTTCTTTTAAACGGGTAAGAAAATAAATCCAATAAGCTTCAAATTATTGGACAGGAACTTAGATGAGATTTTATTGGGTTAATTGTAGGGAACGAAGAGCTTCTAAAGTCAAACGAACAATTGAAGCAGCAATTAAAAAGAGTTCTGAATGAACTGAATCTAATCAAGCAAGAATGAAAAAAAAGCGACTTGGAAATAAGGTCTCTCAACCCGAAACCCTTGCCCAAGTGCGATCCAATAATAGCTTGAATCTACAAAGAATTAATTAAAGAAGCTGTGGGACCAACTTATATTCATATTCTAATCCCTTTTTGTATTTTAGTTGTTACTGGTATACATATCAATGAATTATTAACCTTAAAAGTTACTCAGTTAAAAATTCTCGCCGAAAAAAATTAGACGGCCATCAATTCATCAAAATAGGGGCCTAGCAATAATAAAGCCTTTTTAACCAACGAAGGAAAAAAAATTATTCAAGACTGAAAGAGAGATTTTCGACTCATTTTTTTAATGAAAGAACCAAATGCTTATGTTTTTTCGCTAGAAACCAACCATTTTAAAAACTTACGTCGCGAAATATTTACTACGGGTATCCATAAGGTCGTGCACAAGGTTACTAAAATACTCCCAAGTCAGCCAAATATTACTAACCAATAGCTTTCGTGTTGGCCGTATTATGTAGCTATGGAAAGATTCTAAAGCTATTGAGTTTGTAAAACAAACAATTAACAATTGATCATCAAAACTTAGAGACTACTTTTACCTACGTTACAAATTATCTGATCAAGAAAAATCAGAGTGTATTTGTCAATTCGATGAAACGTGCTCAGAAAAAGGTATAAGGTTTACTTTAAATTTATTTAATAGCTGAAGTACGTATAAAATAAATTTAAGCGATGAAAATAAAAGATAAAATAAATTGAATCTATCTATATATGGATTCATATATAGCTTTAATTTAGAGATCCTTGGTGATGGATCTATCTGTTGATATAATAGTATAATTTATGACTAAAGTATTTATACCAGTGCTGATTTATGCTATCACATCTCCTAAGAACATAATACATTTTTGAGCAATAAAAATTTATTGCGGTGTATATTCTTTAAGAAATCTGACTGAAATAATTTTGGGTGCATTATACTTATTTTAACTTGTAGACAGTAAACGTTGACAAAATCGAAATGATGAAGTTCTAGTTGATGTAATTGCTTAGCTTAGTTAATATTAATAGTTAACTATTACGAATACTAAAATTAGAATTTTGTTATTTGATAGTTTTGTGTTTACACGTATCATTTTAATAATAAATTATTATGTTAAAAAAATATAAAACAGTTTCAAATATAAAATTGAATCCTTTATGAATCATATTTTATTTTTAATCCGTACAAATTTATGGTTCGATTCAATTTTACTCTTTTGAATGAATTTTTTTATCTTTTTTTTTATTAAATTATTAATTAATAAAAAAGTTATCAAAAATCGTATTAAATTCAAAGTAGTAACCTTAAAAATATTAGTAAAAATATCGATATCTAATAAATTTTACTATTTTTTAATTTTGAATTCTTTAATTTTTCTACTGTTTCGTGTTATCATTAGATAAGGGTTGCTAACTCAATGGTAGAGTACTCGGCTTTTAACCGATTTGTTCTGGGTTCGAGTCCCAGGTAACCCAAATCTTTAAGTAAATTAAAGAAAAGAGTCAAAATCACTATTTAATAATTTACGTATTTTTTGACACGTACTATTTGAATTATCGAGAAGATATAAAAATTATATATAAACTTCTTAATATACGTATTATAAAACTTTTTGTATTATAGTTATTAACACAAACAATATTAACTATTTATATTTTATACATTAAATAATTAGATTTAAGTAAAGTCAATTTAAACTTTCAGTTTTGTACATGAAAATATTTTATTAGGTTATATATAACTTAAAACTTACTCCAAGTTAAATATTTTTAATATTTCGAATTGAACATACTTGAGTAATCTATTTTAACTTCGTTAATTTAGCGCTCAATAACATTAACGTTCCTACGAAGAATAGGGATAATCCTAGGTTTAATCTTAATGAAGATAATTAAAAAAGGAATATCTTAATAAGAATTTATTTATAATTTAAATTTATAGTAATATAATTTAATTTTTTTAGATTTAAAAAAATTTAGTAAAAGGAAAATGGTATTAATTTTAAAAGGAGATAAAAATTCACAATAGCTTAAACTAAGTCTATTTAGAATCACCAATAAAGAAGTAATAAATCTTTAAAGTTAATTAATTTTTTCGTATAAACATAAAATCAACATTTAAAGTATGTATATATGCATACTTTGATCACTAATTTATTTAAAGAAAAATTTTTTAATATAATTAAGTTTCAAACATTAGTTAATATAACTAAAACTTAAGAATGTTGTAACTTAAATTTACATTTCTAAATTTTGGTTATATTAAAATCATCAATAAAAATTTTTTCTTTTTATTTAAACTAAAAGCTTATAAAATTCGTAAATTATTTATTAGAAATTCAGCTCAGCAGCTTGAACCTTTTCATATTGTTTCTTTTTAAGAACTAAAAGAACTTGTGTTATTAATAAACAGAAACAGAAAGCTAAATATCCTAGAATTCGGGCTGAACTTTGTAATACAATTTCTGATTCTTCTTGACCAAAACCACCAACATTTGGATCAATATTCAATGGTTGGTCGGCTTTTACAATATCACCTTGTTTTACAAGTAATTTTAAACCTGCTGAAAGAGTTTGAGAAGTTGTTACGCCTTCAGAGTTAACAATTGTAATCTGAGATTTACCTTTTTCAAGAGTTGTAATTTCAGTTATTTGACCTGCTTGAGTTGCCCCAAAAGTATTTATATTACTTTTTTCGCCTGTTGGATAAACTTGACCACGTCCTCTATTACCACCAGCATAAAAAGGATATGTCAAATATTTAACATTGGAATCTTTATCTGGATCTGGAGCAACGACAGGGAAAAGAAGTTGTTGATGTTTTTTACCCGCAATTGGACCAACAATTAGAATATTATCAAATTCTGTACTATATGGTGAAATAAAAACACCTTTATTTTTTGCTTTGATTTCTGGAGATATTTGCTTTTTAGAAGCTAATTTGAATCCTTTAGGCAAAATAAGGATTCCACCAACATTTAAATCGGCCGGTTTACCATCAGCACTAATTTGACGACGATTGACATCGTATGGAACCTTTATTTCAACTTCAAATACAGAATTAGGAAGTACACCTTGTGGTGCTTCAATTTCAATAGCTTTTTGGTTTAGATGGCAATTAGCACAAGCTAATTTACCATTTGCTGCGCGTGGGTTTGAGTATCCTTGTTGAGCGAATACAGGATATGCAAAAGAGTTTTCTATTGAAAACCCAAATAAACTTATAGCAATTGTGAAAGTAAATAAAATATTTTTTAAAAACTTCTTAGTTTCCATGAATTAAATACTTTTTACGTATATATAAATTAATTTTTTATTAAAAACAGTATACCTATACCTGATAAATAGAGTAATAATATTGCAAAAGAAAGTAATAATTGTGTAAGAGGATCGGTAGAAGGAGTTAATACTGCTCCAATAATTGTTGAGATAAGTATAACATACCGCCATGCATCTAACATTTGTTGAGCTGATACAAAATTTAATAAACCCAGTAAAATTTGTATTATAGGAATTTGAAAAGCTAGACCAGTACTATAAAAAAGAACAAGTATAAATTCAAAATATTGATCAAATGACCAAAGTGGCTCAATGACTTCGTCACTATAATTTAAAAAAAAATTTAAAGCGGCTGGAATTAAAGCATAATAAGAAAAGAGTAAACCTAACCCAAATAAACCTACTGAACTTACTAATAACGGCAAAATGACCTTCGTTTCTTTTTTTGTTAAACCAGGTAATAAAAATAAAATAATTTGTCCAATTGCAAAAGGACTTCCAAAGAGTAAACCGGTATAAAAAGAGATTTTTACGGTTGAAACAAAATATTCACCGGGTGACAGTTGGAAAAATTTTACATTATCAACGGGAAGTTCTAATATTTTAACTAAGAGTTTAACTTCTATAAAAGCCAAAAAAGTTAGAAATAAAATTACCCAAAATATGTGAAATAACCTCTGTCTTAGTTCTTCAACATGTTCCGAAAATGGTAATTCTAGAACTACCGTTTCAGTATTTGTAAAGTTAAAATCAGAGTTTTTTATCATAAAACTAATTTATACATTATTTGTTTTTATAATATCTATTAAGTAAAAATATATTGTTTTTATTTAAACTGTAAATATAAAATTTAGTATTGATAAAAATTTATTAATATTTTTTACCAATACTAAATTTTATGATAAATAATTTATACCTTCAAGACGTGCTGTAGCTTTTTTCAATTCAATTGAAGCATCTAGTCTTCCTTTACTTGTTTCAGCTTTTTCGATTTCTAATGTTGCTTTTTCTAATTCTTTCGTAGCTTCATTTAATTCTACAGAAATAAATTCTTCGACATCATTTACTAGAACTGTAACACGATTCCGATCAATTTCTGCTAAACCCCCACATAAAATAATAGGTGTCCATTTTTCAGCTAATTTAATTCTAAGTAATCCTGTATCCAAAGCAGTAATTAAAGTTGCATGTCCATCTAAGACACCAACTTGACCAGTTAAACCAGGTAAAATAACTTCGTCTGCTGTTGTTGAACAAATAACTCTATCTGGAGTTAGAACGCGAATGTTCATAACCATATATATTAATTACTCCTTATTTTAGAGTTTCTGCTTTTGTGATTGCTTCGTCAATGTTTCCTACAAGATAAAATGATTGTTCTGGCAAATCATCTAATTCACCAGTTAAGACCATTTTAAATCCTTTAATTGTATCTTCTAAACTTACATATTTTCCAGGAGAACCAGTAAATATTTCAGCTACAAAGAAAGGTTGAGATAAGAATCGCTCAACTTTACGTGCACGTGCAACTGTTAAACGATCTTCTTCAGATAATTCATCAATTCCTAAGATAGCAATAATATCTTGTAATTCTTTATATTTTTGTAATGTTTCTTTTACATTTTCTGCAGTTTCATAATGTTCGTTACTAACTATTCCAGGTTGTAACATTGTTGAAGTTGAATCTAACGGATCTACAGCAGGATAAATACCTTTTGCAGCTAAATTCCGTGACAGTACTGTTGTTGCATCTAAATGAGCAAATGTTGTTGCTGGAGCAGGATCAGTTAAATCATCCGCAGGCACATAAACAGCTTGAATCGAAGTTATTGAACCTTGTGTAGTTGAAGTAATGCGTTCTTGTAACGCACCCATTTCGGTTGCTAGAGTAGGTTGATAACCCACAGCCGATGGCATACGACCTAATAAAGCCGATACTTCGGAACCGGCTTGTGTGAAACGAAAAATATTATCGATAAATAATAAAACATCTTGTTTATTTACATCTCGAAAATACTCAGCCATAGTTAAAGCTGTTAAACCTACACGCATACGTGCTCCTGGAGGCTCGTTCATTTGACCATATACTAAAGCTACTTTCGATTCAGGAAAATTTGTCGCATTAATTACGCCTGATTCTTTCATTTCTTCATATAAATCATTACCTTCACGTGTTCTTTCACCTACACCACCAAAAACTGATACACCACCATGAGCTTTAGCAATGTTATTAATTAATTCCATAATTAATACTGTTTTACCAACACCAGCTCCACCAAATAAACCAATTTTACCTCCTCGACGATAAGGAGCTAATAGATCTACAACTTTAATACCAGTTTCAAAAATTGAAGGTTTTGTTTCTAATTCTGTAAAAGCTGGAGCTTCACGATGAATAGGTAAAGTTTCATTTAAAGAAACATCACCTTGTTCATCTACTGGTTCACCGATTACATTAAAAATTCGTCCTAACGTTGGAGTACCAACTGGAACACTAATTGGTGTACCTAAATCAATAGCTGGAACTCCACGTTTTAATCCATCTGTTGAGCGCATTGATACGGCACGGACTTTATTATCACCTAATAACTGTTGAACTTCGACAATATTTCCTAATCCATCTGCAGTCTCAATTTTAATTGCACTGTAAATAGGAGGTAAGGTTCCAGAAGGAAATTCAATATCTAATACTGGACCAATAATTTGACAAACGTAACCTTTATTTGTAGTTTCTACCATTTTGATTTAAAATATTTTAAATATTTAGGAATAAATATACTTTCAGAATTCTATAGATTCTTCAACATAATAATGAATTTAAATTTTATTAGTTACTTACAATTGTACATCAAAATATTTAGAATTCTTGAATAAACTATCTTTTACTTTAACTTTCTAATGTTTTTTAAAAGGAATCTAAAGATTTCACTCGTCCAGTTATTCGTAACCAATTTCGTGCTCTTGGATAATTATCAGGTGCTAATTTAAGTGCTTGATACCAATATTCAGCTGCTTTATCGAATAATCCTTTTGCCAATTCAATGTATTCATATTCTTCGGAAATTTCCATTGTAGAATCATATTCCTGCGAAGCCATCTCTAATGCTAATAGACCTTGTCTATGATAAATTGCTGCAATATTATTTAAAGCTTGTGGTAAATTTGAATTCAAAGAAACAGCTTGATGATAATATTCTAAAGCACGTGGATAATTTTCATTTTTACCATAAATTAGACCAATATTATAAAGAGTATAACTTCTATCATATTGATCTTCATCTAAATATAATGATTCATAATAATTTTCTAATGCTTCAGCATAATCACCTTCTGCTTGAGCAGCCATTCCAGCTTTATAATATGCAAAAGCCTGTTTTTCTTGTTTGCTTGCAGGTAAAAGTTTTAAAATAAGATCTGAAATAACTGTAAATACACGATCAATAAAATTTTTTACACCCATATAATAGTATTTCTATGTCCCGAGTCTTAGTAAAATTTAACTTCTAAAAAATTCTAAAGGTCATTAGAAGTTACATATGGCAATAAAGACAGTATTCGTGCACGTTTAATAGCTTTTGCAATTTGACGTTGTTGTTGGACTGTCACTCCAGTCGCACGGCGTGGAAGAATTTTGCCTTGCTCTGTAATAAATAATTTTAATAAGTCAATATCTTTATAATCAATTTTTTGATTAGTCCCAATTGGTAACAATTTTTGTTTTTGTCCTAACATATTTTTATTTAATTTCTTTATGTATAGTTGATTTATTACAATGTGTACAATATTTTTTAAGTTCTATTCGTTGGGGAGTATTTCGTCTATTTTTTTGAGTTAAATATCTTGAAACACCTGATGAACGTTTATTGACATTTGTTCTGCATTCGGTACATTCTAAAGTAATTAGTATTCTAGTACCTTTATTTTTTGCCATCTTAATTCCTTTAATATAATCAATTTTTAATAATACTTGTATTGTAATATATTGACTAAATATTTTACTTTTATCAAGGGTTTATTATACTATTGTAAATAAAGTAAAAAGATTTAGGATAAAAGCTTTCCATTTTGTCTTAAATATATTATATTTTAACTAAGAAATTTATAAAATTAAATATTATATAAATATCGAATCTTATATCTTTAAATTTAATTTATGGCTAACAATAAATCAGCAAAAAAGCGTATATTAATAAGTAAACGAAATAATCTTCAAAATCGTTTTTATAAAAGTTCGGTTAAAACGTTAATTAAACGATTTTTAAGAGATTTAAAAATTTATAAAAATTCACAAAGTAATACTGATAAAAAAAAATTACAATTAATATTAAATTCAATTTATAGCTTAATCGACAAAGGTTCAAAAAGAAATGTGTATCACAGAAATACAGCAGCACGAAAAAAGGCTAAATTAGCTGCTTTACTAAAAAGTACATAATTAAAAATAACTTAATCTTGTTCAAGTTATTTTATTTAAAAAATTTTATTAATTTAGATGATTAATAAAATTAACTTTTCCTTATGAAGCTTATCATTAGAAAATTTATAATTTAGTTTTTATAAATAAAAAATCAATCTATAATATTAAACCTTTTATTTATTCGAAAGATGAACAAGTGTAATAATACATTCTAATTAGTAAATTTAAAATAAATTATTAATAAAATTTTTAAACTATTATATGATAAATTACATAACTACTCTACCAGATTTTATTGAAATGCAACGAGTAAGCTTCTGTTGGTTTATTGCTGAAGGATTAACTGAAGAATTAAATACTTTTTCAAGAATTTATGATTTTAGTAAAAATACCGAATATGTTTTATTTGGACAAGAGTATAGTTTAATAAAACCTGTTTATAATATCATTCGAGCCAAAAAATATACAGCAAATTATTCTGCTCAACTTGTTATTCCTATTGAAGTTCGAAATAAAACAACAAATCTTATAAAATATCAAAGTAAGTTTCCTCTTATTAATTTACCTTTAATGACAAATTCTGCTACTTTTGTTATTAATGGATGTGAACGTGTTATTGTTAGCCAAATTATTAGAAGCCCAGGTGTTTACTTTGAAAAAAATAAACATCAAAAAAGAAAAAAACAAATAGTTTCTACTAAACTTGAAAAATTAAAAGGCTTTACTCCACCGAGTGAAATTTTACCTACTGTAAATCGCTTATATTTTTTAAAATTAAGAATTAAAGAGACTCAAAAAGAATGGAATTGGCAAGGAAAAACAATTAATGTTTATTTATATAAACAATTAAAAGATGATGGAGTTAAAATTAATTATTCATTTATTGAATATTTTAAGATTTATAAAAGTTTATTCAAATTACAAAATGTTTCTCAAAAAGGACAACGAATTAAAATTTTTTTAAAATGGTTAGCAGGGACAGAAAAATTTATATCCTCAAATAATAAACGTAAAGCTTTCTTAATCGTTCATTGTTTTAATTTCTTAATAAAGACAATTACAAAATACAGAATCTTAAAAAAAATAAATAATAACAAGGATAACAAAACGTTAACTGAATTGAAACAAATTAAAAAATTATACGACAAATCATTTCATAATTTATTAGCAATAATAAACTTAAACATTAATATAGAATTACTTGTTTTCTTACTTCGAGATTTAAATGATTTTACACAACTTAATAATTTTAACTTCCTAAAATTGAACAGTGTATCAAAAATTAAAATATTTAATAACAACCATACGACACACTCTAATTTGTATTTTATTAATACAATTAAAGACTATATTAAATTTAAATATGATGATTACAACAAAGTTTGCAAAATTTTTCAAAATAAACCAACCTATTTGAATTTAAGGACAAAATCTGACATTCTTATTTATAAAGACGATTATTTAATAAATGATATTTATAAAGATAAATATGGAGAAAAAAAATTATATACTGCAACTTTAATTCCGGAATATGGTTCATGGATAAGGTTTGGATTTCAGAAAAATATAGACATTAATATTTCAAAATATCAAATAAAAAATCAGCAAGATCAAATTATTATTCAACTTAACAAAATAACACAAAAATCAATTATTCATTTATTAAAAGAAATGGGTCTTACTGATTTAGAAATTTGTCAAAATTTACAAAATTTCGAATTTTTCTATTTTGATAGACCTATTTTAACCCAATCAATTGAGCAATCAAATAGGTTATTACGTTTTAGTTTAGATAAAAGTTATTACAAAAATATATCGGAATTTTCTCGAGTTTTTGATCCAGCTTATTATCGTTTAGGAAAAATTGGTCGTTCAAAATTAAATAGTAAGTTAAATTTAAAATTATCAAAACGTGTTACTACAATAACATATGACGATATTTTTGCCATAATTGATAAATTAATCACTTTATCTATTTCTACACAAATTAGTGATGATATTGATCATCTAAAAAATCGACGTGTTCGTTCGGTAGGAGAATTATTACAAAATTTGCTTGGAATTGGATTTCAAAGATTATTGAGAAAGCTACAAAGTCAAACAAATAAAATATATTCTAGTCAATTATCTAGTTTTAGTGTGGTGGGTACAACTATTAAAGAATTTTTTGGGGCTAGTCAATTATCTCAATATATGGATCAAACAAATCCATTATCTTCATTGACCCATAGACGACGAATTAGTGGATTAGGACCAGGGGGATTTGATAGAGATCGGATTAGTTTGAAAGTTCGAGATATTCATCCAAGTCACTATGGACGTATTTGTCCAATTGAAACACCTGAAGGACAAAATGTAGGATTGATTTCTTCATTAACAACTTGTGCAAGAGTTAACAAATCTGGATTTTTAGAAACACCTTTTTGGCGTGTTATTAATGGAAAAGTTATTAAAACAGGCAATCCTATTTATTTAACAGCTGATATTGAAGATTTTTATAAAATTGCTCCTGCTGATATTATGACAAACAAACAGAATTATTTGACGAAAAATTTAATTCCTATCCGTTATAATCAAGATTTTTTGACTGTTAATCCATATGATGTCGATTTTATTTCTATTTCACCAATTCAAATTGTTTCTGTTGCTGCATCTTTAATACCATTTTTTGAACATGATGATGCCAACCGAGCACTAATGGGTTCAAATATGCAACGACAGGCAGTACCATTATTAGTACCACAAAAACCTATTGTTGGAACAGGTTTAGAAAATCAAATTGCATTAGACTCTGCTATAACTATAAATGCACAACAGGATGGAATTGTTAAATCAGTAACAGCAAATAAAATTATTATCCATGAAAATTCTGGGCGTAATTTTAATTATAATTTACAAAAATACCAACGTTCTAATCAAAAAACTTGTATTAATCATCGACCAATAGTATGGGAAGGGGAAAAAATTAAATCTGGTCAAATGCTAACTGATGGACCCGCAATAATAGATACTGAGCTTGCTTTAGGACAAAATGTTTTAGTAGCTTATATGCCATGGCAAGGTTACAATTTTGAAGATGCAATCCTAATTAATGAAAGATTAGTTTACGAGGATATTTTTACCTCAATTCATATTGAGAGATATGATATTGAAATCGATCGAACATTAGAAGTATCAGAACAAACAACAAATAATATTCCAAATTTAAATATTTTGGATGTTCAACATCTCAATGAAGATGGAATAATAAAAATCGGTACATTTGTAAAACCCGGAGACATTTTAGTAGGAAAAATTATTCCTAAAGATGATTCGGAACAATTACCAGAATCTAAATTACTTAGGGCAATTTTTGGGACAAAAGCAAAAGGAGTTCGAGATACATCAGTTAAAATGTCTAAGGGCCAATATGGAAGAGTAATTGAGACTTTAACATTTAATAGACGGACAAAATTAGCTTATAAATTTGAGAAAATTCAGATTTTTATTGCACAGATACGAAAAATTAAAGCCGGAGATAAAATTGCAGGACGCCATGGTAATAAAGGTATAATTTCTAGAATTTTACCTCGTCAAGATATGCCTTTTCTGCCAGATGGCACATCGGTTGACGTTATTTTAAATCCTTTAGGAGTTCCATCTCGAATGAATGTCGGTCAATTATATGAATGTTTACTTGGATTAGCTGGCCATAAATTAAATCGTCGGTTTAAAATTTTACCCTTTGATGAAATACATGGATCTGAAGTTTCACGTATTTTAATTAACAAAAAATTACGACAAGCTTCGATTGAAAATGATGAAGCCTGGATTTTTAATCCCTATTCTCCAGGAAAAATGGTACTCGTTGATGGAAGAACAGGTAAAGAATTTGATAATCCAATTACAGTAGGCAATGCGTATATGTTAAAATTAATTCATTTAGTTGATGATAAAATGCATTCAAGAGCAACTGGGCCTTATTCATTAGTTACACAACAACCGTTAGGTGGAAAAGCTCAACATGGTGGTCAAAGGTTTGGTGAAATGGAAGTATGGGCACTTGAAGGATTTGGTGCATCTTTTACATTAAAAGAACTCTTAACAATTAAGTCTGATGATATGCAAGGGAGAAATGAAACATTATACTCTATTGTTAAAGGTCAACAAATACCAACTTCAGGTATCCCAGAATCATTTAAAGTATTAGTTCAAGAATTACGTTCTATTGGCTTAGATTTGAGTACTTATCAGATTGATAAGTTTAATTCAGATCACTATGGTGAGATTGAATTAAATTTGATCGAAAATTATAATCCATTACTCAAAAGATTTTCTAATACCTCAAATATAAATAATATTTCATTTTAAAATTTAATATGGTACGTTCTGAAAAAGAATTTGATTATATAAAAATAAAATTAGCCTCTCCTACAAGAATATTACAATGGTCAAATAGAAAATTACCTAATGGACAATTTGTTGGGGAAGTTCAAAACTCTGAAACAATTAATTATCGAACTTTTAAACCTGAGATGGATGGTTTATTTTGTGAAAGAATTTTTGGTCCAAGTAAAAGTTTAGAATGTGCTTGTGGTAAATATAAGCAAGTTCGATATAAAGGGTTAATTTGTGAACTTTGTGGTGTTGAATTAATAGAATCAAGAGTTCGACGGCACAGAATGGGGCATATTAATTTAATGTACCCAGTTACACATATTTGGTATATTAATAGTCGCCCAAACTATATAGCATTATTACTTGAAGTTGAACAATGTGAAAAAAGGATAGATACTGGGCAAACGCCATTTTATTATTCAGTTCCTAGAAAAAGATATTGGAAAAATTATATTCGGACTGATTTTGGTAATCATTATTATATGAGAGATATTCATAATCCAGACGATTATTTTATGTGGAGAGATCCTTTCAAAAAATATCTGAAATGGAATAAGAAAGAAATTAAGCTCTTTAATAATCGCCAAGAATTTTTGGAAGAAAGAGAAAAATCACAAAACAAAAAGATTGAGGAGTTAGTTTATGTAGCAAAAAATTATTTTATAATAATTAAGCAAAAAAGGAAAGTAAAAAAAGGTACTTTTGTAAATTCCCGGGATGAACGAATAAAACGTCTAAAGATAGCTTCTATTGCTTATTTTATTGCTCAAAATGAAACTAATTTCTATAAGCTTCATTGGGATTTTCAACAATATCGCCGTTGTAGAGAGTTAGGATTGACAGGGTACCCAATGTGGCCTTCTGAAAAAGTTTCTAATCAACGTCGAAATATACCAAAATATTTATTACGATCAACCCCAAATTATTTAATTGGATCTGTTTTAATTAAACGTGAATTAGAAAAATTAAATCTTAATAGAGAAATAATTAAAACACGAATTTTTATTACAATTGTTAGTAAAGCAATGTCAAAAGAAAAACCGTTTTATAATCTTTCACCTTGGTATAAAGTATGGGATTATCAACGTTTCTATAAATTACGAGATCAATCAATCAAACGAGTTCGTATTTTAGAAAATTTATTGACAACAGGCACCCATCCAACATGGATGATTTTAACAATTTTACCTGTTATTCCACCTGCATTACGGCCAATGATTCAACTAGAAGGAGGACGTTTTGCAACGTCTGATTTAAATGAATTATATCGGAGAATAATTATACGCAATAATCGTCTTCTTCGATTATTAGAAATTGACGCTCCCCAATTAATTATTCGAAATGAAAAACGCATGTTACAAGAAGCCATAGACACATTAATTGATAATGGAAAACGTGGAAAAATTGCTTTAAGCGCAAGCAATCGGCCGTTAAAGTCACTGTCGGATATTATAAAAGGAAAACATGGACGTTTTCGTCAGAATTTACTTGGTAAACGAGTTGATTATTCTGGACGATCAGTAATAGTTGTAGGACCTAGTTTGAAATTAAATCAATGTGGTTTACCCTATGAAATGGCACTTGAATTATTTCAACCGTTTATTATTCGCGAATTGATTCATCAAGGATTAGCCAGTAATATGAAAGTTGCAAAAAATTTACTTCAGAAAAATGAACCACTTATTGATCCTGTAGTTGATAAAGTATTGTCAAATCATCCTATTTTTTTAAATCGAGCACCAACATTACATAGATTAGGGATACAAGCTTTTGAACCTATTATTGTTCAAGGACGTGCAATTAAACTTCACCCTTTAGTTTGTTCAGCCTTTAATGCTGATTTCGATGGCGATCAAATGGCTGTTCATGTTCCACTTTCATTAGAAGCTCAAGCAGAATGTTATATGTTAATGTTAGCACCTTATAATTTTTTATCACCTGCAAATGGTGAACCAATTATTGTACCAAGTCAAGATATGGTATTAGGTTGTTATTATTTAACTATAGACAATATTCCTAAATTATTAGGTGAAAGTCATTATTTTGCAGATTTAAATGATGTTATCTTAGCATATAATCAAGACCGAATCGAACTTCATACTTCTATTTGGGTTAGATACAAACAACAAATACCTAAACCTAAAAATTTTATAAAAAAACTTAAGTTAAAAGATGAAAGTTACATTGAATATTATCAAAATATTCAAATCCGTAAAGATAAAAATAATAAAATTATTGTTCAATATCTACAAACAACAACTGGACGGGTTCTTTTAAATTATACCATTCAAACAACGTTAAATCTTAGATTATAAAAATTTAGAATATTTGAGTTTAAAAAAAAATTAAATAAAAAAAATTATGAAAAATTATACATATCAAAATATACTTTTTAATAAAAAACAATTAAAAGAATTATTAGCATGGAGTTTTTCAAGATATGATTCCATGCAGGCTTCTTTATTAGCAGATGAATTAAAATATCTTGGATTCAAGTACGCTACACAAGCTGGTATATCAATCAGTATTGAAGATTTAAAAGTACCACCTACAAAAAATGTAATGTTAAAAAAAGCAAATAAAGATATTTTAAATGCAGAAAAAATTTGTTTAAAAGGTAAAATTACAGATGTAGAAAGATTTCAAAAAATTATTGAAACCTGGAGTTTAGCGAGTGAATCATTAAAAAATAATATAGTTACATATTTCAAAACATATGATCCGTTAAATTCAGTTTATATAATGGCATTTTCTGGGGCTAGAGGAAATTTATCACAAGTTCGTCAACTTGTAGGCATGCGTGGACTTATGGCTGATCCTAGTGGTGAAATTATGGGGGTTCCTATTAAAAAAAATTTTCGTGAAGGATTAACAATTACAGATTATTTAATATCAGGTTATGGAGCCCGTAAAGGTATTATTGATACAGCTTTAAAAACAGCAAATTCAGGATATTTAACTCGCCGTTTAATTGATGTTGCACAAGATATTATTATTAGAGAAAAGGATTGTTTAGCATCTGTTCCATTTAGGGTTAGTAAACAAAATAAATTAAATAATAGACAATTTATTGGTACAATGTTAGCAAAACCAATTTATGATTTAAAAACACAAGAAATAATTGTACCAGCTAATACATATATAACTTTACAATTATTAAAATTATTAGAACAAAAGCAAATCTCAAAATTTTATATTCGATCACCTTTGAATTGTGTTTTATATCGTTCTATTTGTCAAATTTGTTATGGACAAGATTTATCAAATCAAAATTTAGTTGATTTAGGAGAAGCTGTTGGTATTCTTGCTGGACAATCTATTGGTGAACCTGGAACACAATTAACAATGCGAACTTTTCATACAGGGGGAACTTTTACCTCAAAAACTCGCAAGCAAATTATTAGCCCAATAACTGGAGTCGTTAAATTTTCTAAACGTTTAAAAACTATCACATTAAGAACAAATCGAGGTGATGATGTTTTAGTTACTAAAAATGCAGGCTTATTAGCTTTAGTTCCTCAAAGATTGCAAGAAAACATTATTCAAATTGAATTATTGAGAAACACTATGTTGTTTGTAAAAAGTAATCAATATGTGAAAAAATTAGAAATAATAGGAGAACTAATAAGTAAAGAAAAAAAGACCTTAACAGAAAAAAAGCCAATACTCGGTTTTACTGCAGGTGAAATTTTTATGCCTAAGTTGAAGATTGAGCCAAGTTTAGTTACACAAAATCGATTATTATGGATTTTGTCGGGGCAAGTTTATCAAGTTCCCATTAATTCTTTTTTAAATTTTTATATCGATCATAAAATTAATAAAAATAGCTATATTTTTAGAACAAAGTTAATAAATCAATACCCTGGATATATCAAAAGTTTTGATACTAAAAAAGATGTGGTAGGTCAAAAAATTCAAATTATAAATAATACTTGTTTATTAGATAATGCATATTTTCAAAAAATTCTTGACTCTAAAAATCAGAAAAATTATTTAATTAATTGGAATAATTCAAAATATTTAATTGAGTTACTAGATTCAGATTCTAAAAATTTTAAACGCTATAGTAAATCTAAATTTTTTGCCCTTTCATTTAATAACAATTTTAAAACTTCAACTGGTGGAATAATATACCATAATCAACAAATTAAACAAAGTATCGGTAATACATTAGTTTCTTATAATATCTCTTATAAACGAAATACATTTTCGGATGATGAAGATGATGTTCACTTTTATTATTATATGAGAGATTTAAAAACTTCCTTGAAAAGCATAAAAACTAAACTTAATAAACATGATTTTACTTTTTATCAAAAGTTGTTAAATCATATTGAAAGGCAACGTAATTGGATAGTAAGAAAAAAAATTGTTCATAATTCTTTAATTTGGCTTTCTGAAGAAACTCATAAATTAAATTGTAATAAAAATATTTTATTAGTTGAAAATGATACTTTTATTTCAAAAAATTTTGAAATTCTTCCTAATGTTATCTCAAAGACTGGAGGAATTATAACTTTTCTTCAAAAAAATCATATTATTGAAGAAATTAGAATTAAAGCCGGCTTTGTCTATCAGGGCAAGTCATTTGAACAATTGAATAAAAATGTCTATTATCCGGGTGAATTAATTTTTGACAATATTGAAATAGTTCAACCTTCATTATGTGAAAATATTATAACAAAATCTAATAATCAGTTATTGATTAGACCTTTTACTATTTATGAAATTCCCAAACAAAAAAATTTAAAAAATATTTCTGTTAATGATAATAAATCTAATGTTATTTTTAAAATAACTTATAGAACTGATTACCTCTATAAAACACATCAAAAAATTAAAACATCTACGAGTGTAAATTTAATTTCTCAAAGTATAGATTTAATCCCAAAAAACTCATTACAAAAAAATATTACAATTGACTTAAGTAATTGTTTTAAAAGAAAACGGTTAAATCTAAAAATTTTAGAAAATTTTGTGTCAAATCACTATATACCTGCACATTTAAGATATACAAATTTACAATGGTGTTTACTTTTTGAATTACCTCAGTTTATAGATACTTATACAATTTTAGGATATTTTGAAGCAATTACAGAAAATATTCTAGAAATAGTAAAGTTTAAGTCAAAACGTTCAGACAAAAAACAAGTCTTATTAATATCTAATAAAGATTGTGTAATAGTTAAAAAACAACAAGAAAAAATTAAGACAATTAATGAATTAATTGTTGATAATATCAAAGTAAATCAAACTGGAAAAGTTTTAATTGATAATGGTAAATTTTTAACTATACAAAAAGGACGTCCTTATTTATTTCCAAATTGTAAAGTAAATAATCATAATGAAAAAAATAATTTACAATATAAACCATTAAAGTTAAATAAAAATATTTCTGATTATAGAAGTAATCCTTTTGTAAATTATTATGATATTACTAAACAAATAAACCTAGATGGAATTAGACGATTAATATTTTCAAAAATGGTAATAAAAAATAATGGGCAATTTTATACTTGTTCTCCGATTCCATTATTTTTAAATAATTTTTCAGTAACCAAAGAAAATTTAAAAGAAAATCACTTACCAATTCTTAAAAATAATACATTAGTACCTGATGAAGAATTAACAACAAATTACTATAAGAAAGTTAGTCTTGATACTATTAATCTTAAAGACGAAGAGGAAGACGAAAATCAATTCCTACCTTTATTATTTAAAAGTTCTGATTTAATTTCGAATAAAATTAAAAAAACTGTTTCTTTTAACAAAAATTTAACAAGTGTAATATTTTGGAAATCTAAAATTAGCAAGAAAATAATTAACGTTCATTCTCTTACAGAAGATTATTTTGAACAAGAAGTAAATAATTTTTATTGTAAAGATGGTGAATTTGTTGAAAAAGGTAAAATAATTGGCCTGCTAAATTTTGAAAAAGAAATTACTGGAGATATTATTCAAGGTTTACCGAGAATAGAAGAATTATTAGAAGCAAGAAAGAAACAGCCCACCAGTAAATATTTAGCAATAAGTAAGAAAAAAAGCTTGGTGATTAAAAAAACTAGTATTGATTCTAATTTCGATTTTCGAAAACTAGGTACAACAATAAAAGAAAATGATAAAATTAATCCTCATAATTTATTAAAAGTATATTTTAACTATTATGCAATGGAAAGAAAAATTTGTTCGGATAAAAAACAATTTACTCCTTTTTTACGCCTAGCCAATAATTATGAAGCTAGTTATCAAACATTCAAAAAAATTCAATTATTAATATTAAACTCAGTTCAATCAGTTTATCAATCACAAGGGGTTTCAATTGCAAATAAACATTTAGAAGTAATCATTAAACAAATGACTACGAATGTTTGTATTACATATCAAGGTCATACAGTTTTATTACCTCACGAAATGATTGACTTATATCATATTAAATATATTAATCAAGTTGTTGATGCTCATAATAAACGTCCAGCATATTATCTTCCAATTTTATTAGGAATTACTAAATCTGCATTAAACAGTCCAAGTTTTATTTCGGCAGCAAGTTTCCAAGAAACTACTCGAGTTTTAACAAAAGCTGCTATTGAAGGTAAAGTAGATTGGTTACGCGGGTTAAAAGAAAATATAATTATTGGGCATTTAATTCCGTCTGGAACAAGTTATCCTAATTATACAAATTGTTTTAATCTCGTTCCACAAAATAAAACTAATTTAAAAAAAAGTAAAAATAAAATCTAAATTTATTTCTTTTCAATCTATTAATTTTGTTCTATAGTACAATAAATTATAATTATTTAATTAAGGACTTATAAAGTTTTATGGCTGATATTAACTTAGCCCAATTATTAGAGGCTGGTGTTCATTTTGGACACAAATCGTATCGATGGAATCCAAAAATGTTTCCATATATTTATACCGAACGAAATAACATTCATATTTTAGATCTGGTTCAAACAGCTCAATTATTAAAGCGAGCAAATTCTTATGTTGCGAAAGCAGCTTCAGAGGAAAAAACTTTTCTATTTATTGGAACAAAAAGTCAAGCGAGTGCATTAATTGCTCAACAAGCAACTAGTTGCAACTCATATTATGTAAATCATAGATGGTTAGGAGGCATGCTAACAAATTGGGTAACACTAAAAAGTCGTATTGAACGATTAAAAACTTTGGAACAACAAGAAGTTGAAGGCATATTTAATTTATTACCAAAAAAAGAAACATCTTTACGTTTAAAAGAGTTAGAAAAATTACGAAAGCAATTAAATGGGCTTAAAAATATGAATAAGCTACCAGATATAGCAATTGTTATTGATCAAAAACGAGAAATGACAGCCATTAAAGAATGTCGTAAATTAAATATTCCTATTATTTCTATTTTAGATACTAATTGCGATCCCGACTTAATTGATATTCCAATACCTGGAAATGATGATGCTGTAAGATCAATTAAATTAATTTTAAATTCGTTAACTGATACAATTAATCAAAATAGACCTAGTTAAACAAAAATTGTTATTTGGTATATAAAATAATCTTTTTTTACTTTAATCTTTAAGAAAGAAAGTTGCTAAGACTATAAATTTTCTTTCTTAAAGATCAAATTCCTATACTAATGAAACTTTTCCACCTGCATCTTCAATTTGTTTTTTTGCATCTTCTGCAGCATCTTTACTTAATGTCTCTTGAATCATTTTTGGTGCTGATTCAACAAGTGTTTTCGCTTCTTTTAAACCTAATCCAGTCAAAGTTCGAACAACTTTTAGCACCGCAATTTTTTTATCTGTTGGAACTTCGTCCAACATTACATTAAATTCTGTTTTTTCTTCTATTTTTTCGATTTCAGCTTGAGGAGCAGCCATTACTAAGCCACCACTAGCACCTGCAGATGCATCAACATCAAAAGTTTCCTCAATTGCTTTTACTAATTCTGATGCTTCTAATAAAGTTAATTCTTTTAGGTTTTCTACAATTTGATCAATTTTTAATTTCGACATTTTTAATTTAGATATGTTATGGTTGCATAGTTTTATTTTTTAAATTTCAGTTTAATTCATTTAAAACTTAATTACAAATTAATTAACTAAAAGTCTAAATACTGTAAGTATATTTTAATAACCGAATGTTAAATTACTGAACTAGTAGAGCTTAATGCATTTACCTCTAATTGAATAGATGGTCCCATACTAGTACAAATAAATATATTTTTAAAATATTTACCTTTTATACCAGTTGGACGATTTTGTTCTATTGATTGATATAATTCTAATAAATTTTCAATTAATTGAGTTTTTGAGAAGTTAGCTTTCCCGAAATTTACATGAACAACACCTGTTTTATCGGCTTTATATTCAAATTTACCTTTTTTGAATTCAGATAATGTTTCAGGTAAATTTGTACTAACAGTTCCTGACTTTGGAGAAGGCATTAATCCTCTTGGGCCTAAAATTCGACCCAGTTTTGCTAATTTTGGCATCATATCTGGTGTTGCAATTAATAAATCAAAATTAATTTTACCTTGACTAATTTCAGTTATTAAATCATCACTTCCAACAATATCTGCTCCATTTTTTCTTGCGTCGCTAAAATTTGTTTCATTTGTTAAAACAGCGATACTTATTGATTTACCTATTCCATGAGGTAGTGTTACAGTTGTTCGTAATTGTTGGTCTGCATATTTTGGATCAATATTTAAATTCGCATGGAATTCAACGGACTCATTAAATTTAGCAGTAGCAGTTTCTTGAAGTAAATTAACTGCTTGTTCTAAATTCGAATAGATCACATTTGTAATTTTTTGACGGTTTCGGTATTGACGTCTGGATAATTTTTTCATATCATTTTTTCTTAATTTCGAAACTTAAGTATCAATCTATAATTTTAATTCCCATATTCCGGGCAGTCCCTTCAACAATTTTAATTGCACTACTTAGTTTAGTAGTATTTAAATCTGGTAGTTTAATACTAGCAATTTCTTCTAATTCGACTTTTGTGACTGATCCGACATTTATTCGATTAGGTGTTGACGAACCTTTTTTAATTTTTGCTGCATTAGCTAATAAAACTGATGCAGGAGGTGTTTTAAGAAGAAAAGTATAACTTCGATCCTGATAAACTGAAATTTCGACTGGAATAATAAGCCCATTTTTTTCAATTGTTCGAGCATTATACTCTTTACAAAAAGCCGCAATATTTACCCCGTGTTGACCTAAGGCTGGTCCTACAGGAGGTGCAGGAGTAGCTTTCCCTGCGGGTAAGGCTAGCTTAATCAATGCAGTTATCTTTTTTGCCATCTAATTTTATTTATATTTATATTTATATGATTAGTTTTTTCTCCTAATTTAATATTTATCACTAATTTATCATTTATTCGATTAGGAGTTAATAAACTTGATGCAGAATGTATTTTAAAAAGAAAAGTATAACATCGGCTTTGGTAAACTGAAATTTCGAATAGAATAATAAGCTCATTTTTTCTAGTTCGAGCATTATACTCTTTACAAAAAGCCGCAATATTTACCCCGTGTTGACTTAAGGTTAATTTTACAAGATATAGGAAGTCCTCTTCTTTGTAGGTAAAATTAATCTAACCCACGCAATTTTTTACCATATAATTTCATTTATATTTCTTAATAAAATATAGATATATATGTATACTTTTAATTTTAAATTCCACTTAAATTTTTCTAAAATCAATTATTTATGAACATTTTAAACAATAAAAATTCTATTTTTACATAAACACCTCTTTTTTTTAAGAGAAACGCGTCCTGAAGGACTTGAACCCTCGACATCTAATTTTGGAAACTAGCGTTCTACCAACTGAACTAAGGACGCACATAGAGACCAATGATAATAAAGATTTGAGTAAAAGACAAGGGCTCTTTTTTTTATTTAAAAGCAAAATTTAAACTCTAATTAATATGAAAAAATTTAATAACAATGTACAATTTTCGATATCCGATAACCTTTTACCACATAATTTTGTAGCAGAAAAGATTATATTAAGTTGTTTATTAATTAATTCTGAAGCTATTGAAGTTACAACAAAAACAGTGAGGATTGAGACTTTTTATTTTATAAATCATCAAGAAATCTATCGAGCAATTGTAGAAATGTATCGTATGAAATCGATTATAAATATTTTCTCATTGAATGATTTTTTAAAAAAAGAAGGTTGTTTACATAAAATTGGAGGTACAAAAGTTTTGTTAGAACTTCTTAATCAGGTTCCTAATTTAGTTTATTTAGAAGAATATATTCAATTAATTCAAGATAAATTTTTACGTCGTTCTCTTATTAATTTAGGGTATGAAGCTATTAATTCAGCGTATATTACTAATATTCCGTTGGAAAAAATTCTAGCGGATTTTGAAAAAAAGTCATTTAAATTAACAAATGAATTAGTTGAGTCAAAAAAATTAACAACTGCAGAGCTATTTTTAGATATTTTTTTAGAATTAAAAGAAAAAGCTTCAAAACCAGAATTACCTGGATTAAGATGTGGATTTCATGATTTAGATTCTTTAACTCAAGGTTTTCAAAAATCAGATTTGATTATTCTTGCCGGACGACCTTCGATGGGAAAAACAGCTTTTGTTTTAAACATAGCCGAAAATATACTTAAAACACAAAAAGTACCAATAATATTTTTTAGTCTTGAAATGTCAAAAGAACAATTGATATATCGTTTGTTATCAAACGAAACAGATATCAGTCAAGCTCGTTTAAAAATTGGAAATTTGTATAAAGAAGATTGGTATAAATTAAAAAGTAGTATCAAAAATTATTCAAGATTACCGTTTTTTATTGATGACCAAGCAAATCTAACAATTTTAGATATTCGTTCTAAAATAAAACATATATTATTTGAACAAAATAAGATTGGATTAATTATTATTGACTACTTACAATTACTTGTAAATTCAAAATTAAAATTTGAAAATCGTGTTCAAGAGATCTCTCAAATTACTAGATCACTTAAAAATATTGCTAAAGAATTTCAAATACCTATTATTGCCTTATCTCAGTTAAGTAGAAATGTTGAAAATCGAATTAATAAACGGCCTATTTTATCAGATTTACGTGAAAGTGGGTCAATTGAACAAGATGCAGATTTAGTATTAATGTTATATAGAGAGAGTTATTACAGTTCAATAGTTGATAAAAATAAAAAAATTACTTCAGCTGAATTAATTATTTCAAAACATCGTAATGGACCATTAGGTCTAGTAGAGTTATCATTTCAAAATGATCCTATCAAATTTTTAAATATTTCTCAAACTGACTTGTAATTAAAATATTTAAGGGTAAATATCGAAAATGTGAATTGTAAATTTAATAATCTTACATATTCTAGACTGAATTATTATTTATATTATACTTGTAAAATTAGTTTAGTAATCAGTCTAAAATATTTAAAATTCTTATTTGAGTAAAAATAGTCGATTATATTGACATAACTAAAAATTTTAACAAATGTACTAAGAGATTTTAAAGATATTTAATTTGTTAAATAAATCATTCGATTGTTGAAATTTAGATATTATTTTTGTTTACGTTAATTAATTATCTGCTCAATAAAGACAAAAAACATATTATCCACTCAAAATAAGTGTTCAAAGTCTCACAAAAAGTTTCTAAACTTCTTTTTCAAAAATTTAGAAATCTCTGCCCTGAATAAACTAATTTTATTAATAACAATATATTTACTTGTTATTAGACCTTTAATTTGAATATTCTATCATTCTTATATATTCATATTTTATATCATAAAATATCTAACTTAAATATTAAATGTTTTTATTTTTTAACTAGTTTGTACTGGTAAGAAGTTTATATTTTTTGCTTGAGTAAGAATGTTTTTTATTCTATTTTATAATTACTTGTTGAGAATTAATTAATAATAATTTGGTTGTTGTTGGTAGTCAATAATTAATGACTAATCAATGTTCTCAGTAACATTGTCCCGTATTAGTATTTGTGTTAAGATATAAATAATGTCATATTTTAACCACTTTTCAATATACTGTTGATAGTATGACTAAATTACAAAATCTTATTAAGACAAAAATATAATGAAATTAAATCATTATCTTTTACTATATTTAAATATTCTATTCTTATACTATGAGATCTCATTTTCGCGGATATT
>Ga0209503_10000109_pt1 | contig 55442 bp, 78 predicted proteins | sample SouAtlMetagenome_2_FD_187448 | JGI IMG/M metagenome (GOLD analysis project Ga0209503, IMG submission 187448) | Marine eukaryotic phytoplankton communities from Atlantic Ocean - South Atlantic ANT15 Metagenome (SPAdes) (version 2) | ecosystem: Environmental > Aquatic > Marine > Oceanic | place...
TAATACAAGTACGTCAACAACAACAACATATAATACCAGTACAACAACTACAACAACATTTGCAACGACTACCGTGTATACTACAACGTTTAATACAGGCTTTAATACATTAACAACTTGGTACAATCCATCAACTAGAGCTTCACAGCCAGGAGATTCTGTGGTACATCCAAGAAGTTAGTATTATATAAAAGCATGTAATTAATATAATATGTCAAATTAAATCAAATTTTATGGAAATGTTTAACAAAAAAGAGCTCGATAAGAGGATTGGGCACTTAAAAAAAGATAGAAAGCTATATAACCTTGAAGATGTTGAAGGTTATGTGCTTAGAAAATGTAGCGAAGTAGGGCTAAAAGCTAGTTATGATGTATTAGCAGATGAAATGCCTTATTTCAAAACAATGGCATATACAGAATATGCTGGATGTTTTTATTTACAACCATTAAACTTTTTAATGAGAAATACTCAGTTGAGCGATGCATGGCATGATACAAGTAAACAAAAAATAAATGATTATGCTTCGTGGTTTGTAAAAAGAGTTGTAGATAATAAGTCTAATAAATATGAGGATAGGGACGAAAGTTCTATAAATACTTATAAACCTAAAGATTATTTGGTAGTTTTACCAGGTTCTAATAAAGTAAGAGAAAACGTATGTTTAAATAGATTAAAACATATTGCTCATTTACATGGTGATAATGTATATTTTAAACCTCACCCAATAACAACACATCAAATTATTGGTGAATTAAAAGATTTTTTTGGTGAACATAATGTATTACCAAGAGATATAAATATGTATTATTATATGCAAAAAGCTAAAGGTGTATATACAACGCATATAAGTGAAAGTTGTATATATTCTATTGTTTTAGGTAAAGATACTTCACCTATAGACGTATGGAATAATATACAAAGAGGATCTTTTTATACTATAAATAATTATTTATTTTATCATCAAAAAAATGCAAAAGACTTTATAAACAAATCTTTTTCAAATTATAAATCAGGTATTATAAATCCTGAGCTTGATAAAAACTGGAAAGAAAAAGTTGACAAGTACTTTCAATATATAATGTGGAAAAGAGAACAATATAAGGGTTGGTTTGTAGAACAACCACCAAAATAATAAATTAAATTAAATATCATGGGAAAAACTTATAAAAAATCAGCACCTAAAGCTAAAGTAGCAACTGAATTAACTAAAGAAGAATTAGAAATTTTACAAACTATAATTCAAAAGTTAAACAATGGATCAGCACAAATAGGTAGCTTAGAAATACAAAAAGCCAGTTTATTAAATAGCGTTAGATTAGTTCAACAAGATTTAGCTAATTTTCAAGACGGTATGAAAGAAAAGTATGGAAATGTAAAAATTAATATGCAAACTGGAAAATTTGAATCAAATATAGAATAATCATGTCGTCTCTAGTAAGAAAAATAAGTATAGGAAGAGATTATAAAAATGATGCAATGCACTATGCTGTAGGCCAAGAAGTTTATGGAAATCATATAATACATAGTATTATAGAGTCTGAAGATAAATTTTCAATATTTATTAAAAAAAATAGTGAAGTATTACCTTGGAAAGATTTTAATAAAAATATGGCTATAGCTGTTGAATATAATTTAGAATATTAATGCAAAGTATATATAATTTTATAATTAAACCTAAGAATAAAAGATATAATAATACAAAAAAAATTGGTGATAAAGAATTATTAGTTAATTCTGAAATATCTGATCACAGATATATAAGCCGTAATGGTATAGTTTTATCTAAACCTATATTAGAGCATGGAGAAATACAAAAGGGAGATGAAGTTATTGTTCATCATAATGTATTTAGGAGATGGTATGATATTAGGGGCAATGAACAAAATAGTAAAAGCTATTATAAAGATAATAAATATTTTATAACGCTAGATCAAATATTTTTATATAAAAGAAATAATAAATGGCATGCGCCAAAAGGTTATTGTTTTGTTAAACCTATAAAATCTAATGATATATTATTAAATGAAAAAGAAATACCGTTAAGAGGTATTATAAAATATGTTGATAAACAACTTGATAATATTAATAAAGAAGATTTAGTAGGTTTTACACCTGATAGCGAATATGAATTTATTGTTGATGGTGAAAGATTATATAGAGTACCAACTAATTCAATATCTATTAAATATGAACGTCAAGGAAACGAAGAAGAATATAATCCAAGCTGGGCATGATGCAGTTAAAGAACTTATCAAAGTTGCTAAAGAGCCTATAGTTGAAACTGAAGATGATATATCAGCAGATAGATTAAAAAATGCAGCGGCTACAAAAAAGCTAGCTATATTTGATGCTTTTGAAATATTAAATCGTATTGAAGAAGAAAAAGCATTATTAGAAAATAAACCATTAGAACAAAAAGAAAATGTTTTTAAAGGTTTTGCTGAAAAAAGATCTAAATAATGTATAAGCAAACTTTATATAAGGTTATAGAGCCTATAAAAATAAATACAATTAAAAGATTAAATAAATCTAAAAAGTGGGAATATGGATATAATAAAGAACACGATATTATCATTATATCAAAAACTGGTCAAATTGGCGAAATATATGAAATCCAAAATTTACGTATTGCTTTACCTAAACCCAAAAGCATATGTAAAAAGCATAATAAGTGGATTGCAAAAGAGTACCCAAAAGAACTTCAAAAAGTAAAAACTATATTTGATTGGAAAGAGTTGCCACAAGATTTTAAAAATAAATGGCACGAATATATTGAAGATGAGTTTACTAAAAGAGAACAAGGTTATTGGTTCTGCAATAAAGGTGTTGATACTTACATTACTGGTACTCACTACATGTACTTGCAGTGGACTAAAATTGACGTTGGCAAACCAGAGTTTAGGGAAGCAAACAGACTTTTCTTCATTTTCTGGGAAGCTTGCAAAGCTGACGATAGATCCTACGGAATGTGTTACCTCAAAAATAGGCGTTCTGGATTTTCATTTATGGCATCCAGCGAGGCAGTTAATTTGGCAACAATATCCTCTGACTCTAGGTACGGTATATTATCAAAGTCCGGTGCTGATGCTAAAAAGATGTTCACAGATAAAGTGGTACCCATATCGGTCAATTACCCCTTCTTTTTTAAACCAATACAAGACGGTATGGATCGTCCCAAAACCGAGTTGGCCTATCGTGTACCAGCAAGTAAATTTACCAGACGTAAGATACTCGCGAACGAAAGGACCGAGGAGCTCGAAGGTTTGGACACCACAATCGACTGGAAAAATACCGGAGATAACTCGTATGACGGGGAGAAATTATCCCTCCTTGTCCACGATGAAGCAGGAAAGTGGGAGAGGCCAGACAATATCCTCAACAACTGGAGGGTCACGAAAACCACGTTAAGATTAGGGTCTAGAGTTATTGGTAAATGTATGATGGGTTCAACAAGTAACTCATTAGATAAAGGTGGCGAAAACTTTAAAAAACTATATGATGATTCAGACGTTACAAAAAGAAACCGCAATGGACAGACTCGCTCGGGATTATATAGTTTGTTCATACCTATGGAATGGAACTACGAAGGATTCATTGATTCTTATGGAATACCTGTATTCGACAGCCCGAAAGAAAAGACAGAAGATGTACATGGAACACTTATTGATGTCGGGGTCATTGCCCATTGGGAAAACGAAGTTGAAGGTTTAAAGGGAGACGCTGACGCTTTAAATGAATTTTATAGACAGTTCCCGCGTACTGAAGAACATGCTTTCAGAGACGAAACTAAAAATAGTATATTTAATCTAGCTAAAATATATGAACAAGTTGATTTTAATGAAGAAATAAAATTAACTTCAAATTATAGCACAGGTGATTTTCAATGGGAAAATGGTATTAAAGATACAAAAGTAAAATTTGTACCAAACCCCAAAGGAAGATTTAATATAAGCTGGGTACCTTCTGTAGAATTACAAAATAAATATATAACAAAAAATGGTATTAAACATCCAGGTAATGAACATATTGGAGCTTTTGGCTGTGATAGTTATGATATATCCGGAACTACAGATGGACAAGGGTCTAAAGGGGCTTTACACGGTCTTACAAAATTTAGCATGGAAGATGCGCCGGCTAATAAGTTTTTTTTAGAATATATAGCTAGGCCTCAAACAGCTGAAATATTTTTTGAAGATATATTAATGGCATTACATTTTTATGGTATGCCAATACTTGCAGAAAATAATAAACCAAGATTATTATATTATTTAAAAAGAAGAGGGTATAGAAAATACTCTATGAATAGACCAGATAAAATCTGGAATAAATTATCTATAGCAGAAAAAGAAATAGGTGGAATACCTAATTCAAGCGAAGATATAAAACAAGCTCATGCAGCTGCAATTGAAAGTTATATAAATACATACGTGGGACAATTACCGTCAGGAGATTATGGAGACATGTATTTTAATAATACTTTAAATGATTGGGCAAAGTTTGACATAAATAAAAGAACTAAATTTGATGCAGCAATTAGTTCTGGTTTAGCTATAATGGCGTGTAACAGACATTTATATGCGCCAAGAATTAAAAAAGAATATAACAGTACAGTTAATTTTAGTTTTGCTAAATATAACAACAAAGGAAACATTTCAAAAATAATACAATAAATGAAAGTAGCAACTAAAGGTATTTTTCCAAGTCAGGCAGTGCCAGACATTGAGAAAGCAGATCCTAAGTATGGATTACAAGTTGGTAAAGCTATAGAGGACGAATGGTTTAAAAAAGACTCAGGAAGTACCCGTTACTTTGCAAACAGAGACCAATTCCATAGATTAAAACTATATGCAAGAGGCGAACAAAGTGTTCAAAAATATAAAAATGAATTATCAATTAATGGTGATTTATCATATCTTAATTTAGATTGGAAGCCTGTACCTATTATACCTAAGTTTGTAGATATAGTTGTTAATGGTATTGCAGAAAGAGCTTATGATTTAAAAGCATATTCTATAGATAAAACAGCTAATGAAAAAAGAACCAAGTATATGGAGGATATACTAAGGGATATGCGTACAAAAGAATTTAATGAACAAGCTAAACAATTATTAGGCGTAGATACTAGAGTTACAAAAATTGAAACTAAAGATCTTCCTGAAAATAATGACGAGCTAGCTTTGCATATGCAATTAAACTATAAACAGGCTGTTGAAATAGCTGAAGAAGAGGCTATAAGTAATGTATTTGATGTAAATAATTATGATTTATTAAAGAAAAGATTAGATTATGATATTGTAACGTTAGGTATGGCTTGTGTTAAAAATAGTTTTAATACAGCAGAAGGAATAAAATTAGATTATGTTGATCCTTCTGATTTAGTATATTCATATACAGAGTCACCATATTTTGATGATATATATTATGTAGGTGAAGTAAGAAAAGTTAGTATAACTCAATTAAAAAAAGAGTTTCCTCAGTTAACAAAAGAGGATATAAAAAAGCTGGAGGATTACGGCACTAATCATAAAATGTATAATAGAGCTTATGTTAATTCAGATTCTAATGATAAAAGCATGGTTCATATATTATATTTTGAATATAAAACTTTTGAAAATCAGGTTTATAAAGTAAAACGAACTGCATCAGGAGCTGAAAAATCTATAGAAAAAACGGATGAGTTCAATCCGCCTAAAGATTCTAGAGCTAGATTTGAAAAAGTACAAAGATCTATAGAGTGTTTATATTGTGGTGTTAAAATAGTTGGACAAGATAAAATTTTAAAATGGAGTAAAGCTGTTAATATGACTCGACCTAAGTCTGATATTACTAAGGTTAAAATGAGTTATAATATAGTAGCACCAAGAATATATAAAGGTAAGCCAGAATCTTTAGTTAGCAGAATGACATCATTCGCAGACATGATTCAAATAACGCATTTAAAATTACAGCAAGTTCTTTCAAGAATGGTACCAGACGGCGTATTCTTAGATGCGGACGGCATTGCGGAAGTAGATTTAGGTAATGGAACAAATTATAATCCACAAGAGGCATTAAATATGTACTTCCAAACCGGTAGTGTTATTGGTAGATCAATGACACAAGACGGTGATTTTAATAACGCTAAAGTGCCTATACAAGAATTAAGAGCGGGTAGTGGCAGCGGTAAACTATCAAGCTTAATACAGTCTTATAATTATTATTTACAAATGATGAGAGATGTTACTGGGCTTAATGAAGCAAGAGATGGTAGTATGCCTGATGGGCAAGCTTTAGTAGGTTTACAAAAACTTGCAGCTGCAAATAGCAACACCGCAACAAGACATATATTGCAAGCTGGTTTATATTTAACTTTAAAAACAGCTGAATGTATATCACTAAGAATATCTGATGTTTTAGAATATTCTAATACATCAAATGCTTTATTTGAAACTTTAGGTAAATTTAACGCAGGTACCTTAAAAGAATTACATTCTTTACATTTACATGACTTTGGTATATTTTTAGAATTAGCACCTGACGATACTGAAAAACAATTATTAGAAAATAATATACAAATGGCATTGCAACAAAAGCAAATTGAGCTAGACGATGCTATCGATATTAGAGAAATTAAAAATTTAAAATTAGCAAATCAATTGTTAAAGCTAAGAAGAAAGAAAAAGTTTCAGCAAGATAGACAAATTCAATTACAAAATATTCAAGCAAATTCTCAGTCTAATGCACAAGCTGCACAAGTAGCTGCACAAGCTGAAATGCAAAAACAACAAGGATTAGCACAAACTAAAGTACAAATTGCTGAAGCGCAAAACCAATTTGATATAGCAAAAATGGAAAGAGAAGCTGCAATTAAGAAAGAATTAATGGAACATGAATTTATGTTAAATATGCGACTTAAAGAAGTTGAATCAAATGTAATTAATAATAAAGAAAAGTATAAAGAAGATCGTAAAGATAAAAGAACAAAAATACAAGCTACTCAACAAAGTGAGTTGATTGACCAGAGAAAATCTGGTAAACCACCAAAAAACTTTGAATCTGCAGGATTTGATAACTTAGGTGGATTTGGTTTAGAACAATTTGAACCAAGATAACATTTTTTAACAATTATATAATATTATATTATGGCAGAAGAATTAAAAGCACAAGCTGTAGAAGCGGAAGAACCGAAGTCTGTAGCTGAGCAAGAAAAAGAGGTATTACAAAACGCCGGTGTAACCGTTGAAGAAGACGGTATGTACAAAGTAAATGTAGACGAAGTTAACAAATCAAAACAAGAACAAGATGCCGTTCAAGAACAAGAAACAGAGGATGGCGTGCTACGCGGAAGCAGCGAGAATGAAGAAACTGGGGAAGAAGCCGAAGTGGAACTGCAAGGAGTACGCGAAGAAGAAAAAATAGAAGAATTACCGATAATAGAAGAAATAACCGATGAAACCAATGAAACAAATACAACTGACGAGGCAGGAGTGGATGGAGGCCCTGAAGCTACCGACACCGCATCGGAACAAGAAGAAGTATTATCGGAAGAAGAAACACAGGAATCTAAATTAGATTTACCAGAAAACGTAGAAGATCTGGTAAAATTTATGAATGAAACTGGTGGGACATTAGAAGATTATGTAAGATTAAATGCAGATTATTCTGATGTTGATGATAATACACTACTTATAGAGTATTATAAGCAAACAAAACCTCATCTATCTTATGATGAAATACAATTTTTATTAGAAGATAAATTTTCAATTGATGAAGATTTAGACGATGAGAGAACACAAAAAAGAAAAAATTTAGCTCTGAAAGAAGAGGTTGCAGGTGCAAAAAGCTTTTTGGAAAACCTGAAAAAGGATTATTATAAAGAAGTCAAGTTGGGTTCTAATTTACTTCCTGATCAGCAAAAAGCAATTGAATTTTTCAACCGCTACAATGATGAGCAAAAATCGGCAGAACAATTACTGGCTAAGCAAACATCACATTTTACTAAAGAAACAAATAACGTTTTTAACAAAGATTTTAAAGGTTTTAATTTCAATGTTGACGATAAAAAATATCGTTTCAATATAAAAGATGTAAATAAAGAAAAAGAATCGCAAACTTTATCAAATGTTTTTGATAAATACGTTGATAAGAATAATCTTCTTAAAAACTCAGGTGATTTTCATAAAGCTTTATTTGCGGCTAAAAATCCTGACGCAATAGCTAACCACTTTTACCAACAAGGTAAATCTGACGCAATCAAACAATTATCTAAAGAGGCTAAGAACATTAATATGGATCCTAGAAAAACTGCAGATGGTTATGTTGAAAGCGGTGGTTTAAAAGTTAGAGCAATAACAGGAGATAGTAATTCTAAGCTAAAACTAAAACTTAAAAATTACTAAACTTTAAAATTTAAAAATTATGGCAAACGCAACTTTTAGTTCGTTACCTACTGATATTACTCCTAATGCGAGTAAAGCAGTATTAGCGGACAATTATTTGAACTTCCATGGTTCAGGTGGTGCAAACTGGTCACAGCAGTATTTACCTGAATTATATGCTCAAGAAGTTGAAAGATACGGAAACCGTTCAGTTTCTTCTTTCTTGAGAATGGTAGGTGCAGAAATGCCTATGGCTTCTGATCAAGTTATTTGGTCTGAGCAAGGTAGATTGCATTTAGCATACGAAAACGCAGAAGTAGTTAATGATGGTACTATTACTGTATCAGCGGGACACGCTGTTAGAGTAGGACAAACAATTGTACTATCTGACTTACAAACTTCACCAACTATTATTAAATGTTATGTATCAGAAGTAGGTTCTTCTACTACATTAAAAGTATTACCTTATGTAGGTGGTGCTTCAGTTGGTGCAGTTTCAGGATTTGACACAAAAGATGATAACTCGGCTAACAAGTGTTCATTCTTTGTTTATGGTTCTGAATTTATTAAAGGATCAGGCCCTATGGCAGGATCAGTTACTCCAAACTTTTCAGTATTATCTAACAAACCAATTATCTTAAAAGACAGATTTGAAATCTCTGGTTCTGACACAGCTCAGATCGGATGGGTTGAAGTATCTGGTGAAACAGGTGTTGGCGGTTACTTATGGTACTTAAAAGCTGAAGGTGACACGAGAATGAGATTTGAAGATTATTTAGAAATGTCTATGATTGAAGCTGTTAAAGGAGACTCTAACAACGCTATTGATGAAGCTGCGGCTTATGTCAGTGTAACAGGTCATGGTATTGCTAATGGCGACGCTATTGGATCTGAAGGTCTTTTCTCAGCTATTGAATCAAGAGGTATCGTAGCAGCTGACGCATTTGACGCAGCAGGCGACGTTATTTCTGACTTTGACTTAATTCTAAAAAATCTAGATAAGCAAGGTGCTATTGAAGAAAATATGTTATTCTTAAATAGAGATGCTAATCTAATTTTAGATGATGGTCTTGCAAATGTATCTGCTGGTTCAGCTGGTGGTACTGCATTTGGAGTATTTGAAAATTCTGAAGACATGGCGTTAAACCTTGGATTTAGAGGATTCAGAAGAGGATCTTATGATTTCTATAAGACTGACTGGAAATATATGAACAACCCATCAGCTAGAGGATTATTCAGTGATATTAAAGGGGTATTAGTACCTGCTGGAACATCATCTGTATACGATCAGCAATTAGGGCAAAACATTAGAAGACCTTTCTTACACGTAAGATATAGAGCTTCTCAGGCAGACGATAGAAGAATGAAATCTTGGATTACTGGCTCAGTCGGTGGGGCAACAGCATCAGGAGATGACGTAATGCAAATTAATTACTTATCAGAAAGATGTTTAGTTGTACAAGCGGCTAACAACTTTGTATTATTTAAATAATAGTACATAATATTATAAGGTAACGGGTGCTTCGGCACCCAGACCCTTATATTAGTTTAAAATTTTTATTATATTATATCATGGAAAAAACAAAAAAAGAAAAACCTGTTGTGGCTAAAGCGCCAAAATGGGAATATAAAGATAGACAATATTTTTTAAAAGGCGATAAAGAGCCTGTTGTATATATACTTAAATCAAAAAACATTATGTGGTTTGATGAAGAACTTGGTTATGAAAGAGCTATAACATATACAACAAATCAAAAAACACCTTTTGTAGATGAATTCAAAGGTGAAGCAAGATTAGAACACATTATATTTTATGATGGCGTTTTAAATGTACCTAAGGAAAAACCTGTATTACAACAAATATTATCAGTATATCATAAAGATAAAGATAATGTGTATGAAGAGTTTAATCCTGAAGCAGTTGCTAAAGATGAATTAGAACAAATAAATGTAGAGTTTGAAGCTATGCAAGCAGCTATGTCAATGGATATAGACCAAGTTGAAGCTATAGTTAGAACAGAAAGAGGTTCTACGGTGTCTAAGATGAGCACTAAGGAGTTAAAAAGAGATTTATTCTTAATGGCTAAGGAACAACCTGAATTGTTCTTAGAATTAGCGAATGATGACAGCATTAACATAAGAAACTTAGGTATAAAAGCTGTAGAAATGGGTATATTAGGATTATCTCCTGATCAAAGAACATTTACTGCAGGTAAAAACAAAAGAAAACTATTTACTGTACCGTTTGATGAAAACCCATATTCTGCTTTGGTGGCATGGTTTAAAACAGACGAAGGTATTGAAGTTTATAAAACAGTAGAGAAAAAACTTAAATAGTTTGTTTATAGTGGTTAGGCCGCTATAAGCGGCTTAATCATTATATAAATAAATATTATGGCAATATCAGTTGATAAAGTATATAAAACAGTATTATCAATACTAAATAAAGAATCAAGAGGATTCTTAACGCCTGACGAATTTGAAAAAATTGGCATTCAGGTTCAACTTGATATACTAGAAAAAAACTTTCACGATTATAACCGTGCTGTTGTAAAACACCATAGAGGCATGGCTGTGAATGATTATGGTAATATACCAGAAAAAATTGAACAAAAAATAGATCCGTTTTTTAAACAAGCAGATATTACATTAACAAATGGTATCGGAACATTACCAACAGATTTATTTAAAACAATAAATATTAGTATAACTAATAGAACTATTCAGCTAGAAAAAGTTGAAAAAAGTAAATTATCGTATTTACTATCTTCCCCTTTAACTAAACCAACAAAATCTTTTCCTGTGTATTATCAGAGAGCAACAGATATTATTGTTGAACCAGCATTATCAGACGGTAGTTGGACATTAGGTAATTTACTTATTGAATATATAAAAATACCTGATGAAATAAATTGGAACCACACTGTAAACCCTACAACAGGAGCATTAACGGCTAATGATCCTATGACAGATTTTACATTACATGAATCAGATAGAGTTGATTTAGTATTAGGTATATTAAAATATGCAGGAGTAATAATATCTGATCCATCAGTAGTTCAAGCAGTAAGTGCAGAAGAAGGAAAACAAATACAATTAGAAAATTAATATAAATGGGACTTATAACACAAACACATTTTCAGTACTATAATAATAGTCAACAGTTTATAGCTACATCAAATCAAACAGCTTTTACTGTAAATTTTGATCCTCTGCCTACAGCAGAATCTGAATTTATTGTGTTAGTTAATGGGCAAGAAGTTGATGATAATCTATATACATATAGTAGCCCAACTGTAACATTTAGTAGCGGAAGAACAGCAGGTGATGTTGTTTTAGTAACTCTTACAAAAAGAAAACACGGTAATTATAGGTATATATCTTTGATTGATATAATTAATAACTATATGATGATATATGTTGGAGATGGAAAGTTAATACCTACATGTAAAAGAACAGAAGTATTATTTCACGCTAAAAGAGGAATACAAGAATTTGCTTATGATATATCAAGAATTGAAAAAATACAAGAAATTGAAGTAAATCCTTCTTTAAGTGTGCCAATGCCACAAGACTATGTTCACTATGTTAGATTATCTAGCATAGACGCGGCAGGTGTAGAGCACATTATATATCCTGCTAAATATACATCAGTTCCTTCTCAATCAATATTACAAGATGATGATTATAATTATCTTTATGATGACGATAACACATTATTAACGGGATTTCCTGTAACACAAGATAAATTTAATTCATTTGATCACACTAATTTGTCAGGCGACTTAGCTGATCAAAACCTTAATTATAATGCAGATAGATCTGCTGAAAGAATATTTAATTATGGTGAAAGATTCGGCTTAGATCCTGAGCTATCACAAAAAAATGGAGTATTTATTGTTGATGAATTAAATGGTAAATTTACATTTAGCAGCGAGTTATCTGGTAAACTTATTACTATAAAATATATATCTGATGGCTTAGGAACAGATGATGAAATGAAAGTTCATAAGTATGCAGAAGACGCAATATATAAATATATAACTTATGCTTTAGCAAGCGGAAGAGCAAACTTTCCTGAATATATTATAAATAGATTTAGAAAAGAAAGAAGAGCGGCTATGAGAAATGCTAAAATAAGATTGTCTAGTTACAAAATAGGTGAGCTAGAACAAGTTATGAGAGGCAAGTCTAAACGAATTAAAAATTAATAAATGCCAGAAATAAAAAGTAGTTTTCTTCAAGGTAAAATGAATAAAGACCTTGATGATAGAATATTACCTAAAGGACAATATAGAGACGCAGAAAATATTAAAATAGCAAAGTCTGATAGTAGCAATGTTGGAGCAGCTCAAAATATTAAAGGCAACACTATACAATATACTACTTCTTTAGGCTTACCAACAAGCGCAATTGTAAATTTAAACGATGAAGTATTTCCGCTATGGGACACTATAGGGTATTATGCAAATTCACAAACAGGTGATGTATTTTGGTTTGTTACTTCATTTGCTGGCCCAGCTAGTGATAATGTTTTAGATCATAAAGCTGCTACAGATGTTGTTGTGGGAACTAATGATGTAACTCATGATGATGATACAACAGGGCATAGATTAGTTGAAATAGCTAATGCTTCAAATCATGATATACAAGTTGGTATGCAAGTAACTGGAACAGGTGTTGCATCAAATAGTTATGTACAATCAATATCTACAACTAGTAATGTATCAACAATAAGATTAAATAAAGCTCAATCTGCACAAACAGTATTAGATGGTGTTGCATTAACCTTTTCTCACACTTGTAGAATATATAAAATAAACACTATAGAAGGCACCAGTCCTACTGCAATTATTGATAATAAAAAATTAAACTTTTCTAAAAATCATCATATACATCATGTTAATCAGTTAAGTAATTTATTATTTTGGACTGATAATTATAATCAGCCTAGAAGAATAAATATTGAAACAACATCATATCCTGATGATGATTTCTTTGAAGATAGAATTAGTGTAGCTCAGGTAGCACCGTATGCAGCGCCGAAAGTAAGAATGACAAAAGTATCTGCATCTACAGTTCCTAGCTTACACATAAGAGATAAGTTTGTTAAATTTGGTTATAGATATGTATATGCTAATAATGAAGTTTCTTTAATATCACCTTTTACACAAACATGTTTTTTACCTGGAAAAAATAAAAATATAAATAACGGTAGCTTTAAAGACGGAGACGCGGGTATTCTTAGCTTAACCGAGCGTGCACAAGTTCAAAAAACTACAGTAGTTGATATGATGCAGAATATGGTAAACAGAGTTCGTTTATTTATAGATTTACCAACTGATCAATCAAAAGATAATGTAGCTTCAGCTGATGCTGGTAATACCGGTACTGTAGCGGTAGATGCTCATTTAGTTGGCGCTGCACAATCAAATCAAACTATAAATTCTATATCTGCGCCATCAGGTAGTGCGGCAGGCGTAATTGATAACACAACAACACTGCTTACTGAAAGAGGTGATAAATATACTGTTCATTCTATAACTGAAAACAGTAACTTAGCATTAGATTCAACCATTAAATTTAATGAAGAAATACCTGCTGAACATGCAATACTTCATGGTGAAAAACTATACTTTTTTAAAAGCATTTCTAATTATACAAATCCATTAAATATAAAAAGAGTTGAAATAGTATATGCAGAATCAAACAGCCCAGCTGTTAAAGTTGTAGAAACTATAAAAATACCTACAGGAACAGCTTCTTTAAATGCAATAATAAAACATAGAGTTGATCCAGGAACAGATACAAAAGGTAAATTAAGATATGGTATAGAATATGTATATGACTCATCAAAGCCTATTAAAACATTACCAGAACAAGATATAACAAGAGTTTCAGATATAGTTCCTTTAAAAGCAAAAGCGCAAGAAGTTTCTGGTAATAGAATTATATATGGTAATTTTAAAATAAATAGACCTATAACAAATCTTGTAAATAACAAAGATGAAATTAGTGTAACTAATAGAGATCAAACCAGGTATAATACACAATATTTATTACATTCTGTCAAACAAGCTAGAGAATATTCTGCAGGATTAGTATTGTCTGATAAATACGGAAGACAATCTACAGTGTTTTTACCTACATCAAATACAACTTTTGTAACACCTAAAGGTGGAACAGCTATAACACCATTTACAGGCGGTGCATATAATAATGCTAACAGGTGGAACGGAACAGCTTTAAATATAGATTTTGGCGCTACAATTACTGATGTGTATGACTCGGCTACTAATCCTTATGGTTGGTATTCATATAAAGTTGTTGTAAAACAAGCTCAACAAGAATATGACAATGTTTATGTTCCGTCTTTAATAGATGATTTTCCAACAAGCGATAAAAGTTCATGGGTTACTTTATTTGGAGATAATGTTAACAAAGTGCCTAGAGATATATTAGACGATAGTTTAGATAATACTATTGCAAGTTCTAAAACAAAATTATTACCTAAAATATTAAATGTTGATGCTACTGGTATTGCAACTGGTTTATTAGGCAATGGTCATAAACAACAAAATACAACTGATTTTGTTGAAATAATTGCAATAGGAGAGGCTCAGCAGTTTGGTACAGGTACTGGAACAGTTGCAGAAAACAGTGCGCTTGTTAATAAAGATAGAAACCCTATAGTTGCAGAATTACCAGACGGTTTTGGTGGCGGATCAGGACCTAGCACGTCTAAATTATGTGTATTAGAAACTGACCCTTTTATTTCTGCTTTAGATATATACTTTGAAACATCTACAGCAGGATTAATAAGTGATTTAAATGAAAACATACAAGCTTCATTAGGTTCAACACCTAATAATATAAGTTTAACCGCAAATACATTTGCTGAAAATATTGCAGCAAATACTAATATAGCAACATTAGGTTATACAGATACAAATAATAATTCACCATCAGGCGAAACATACACATTAGAATCTGTAGAAGACGGAGGTAACGTTGATAGAATTAATGAATTTCAATTAGTTGGAGATGTATTAAAAACAGCGTCAGGTTCTGCTCACGTAGGCCATGAGTTTAGGAATAGACCAGAAGACACGTTTACGTTTGAATTTAAAGTAACTGACAGTGGGGGAAATTCTATTACACAATTTAAAACTATAACATTAACAAATGTTGCGCCAACAATAATACCAACTACAATAAACGTAGATGTTCCAGATAATACAACAACTGGTAATTTAATAACAACATTTACAGGTAGCAATGGTTGCGGTAAAACAGGTTCAGCATTACAAAACGGACTATCATTTAGTATAGTAAGCGGTAATGGCCAAGGCGATTTTGGTATTACTAGTAGTACAGGTGAAGTTCATGCAACAGAAGATAGTTGGACAGCTGGGGCAACATACTCATTAGGTATTAGAGTTACGGACGCGGGTGGATTATCGGCAGATGCAACTTTAAATATTACAATTACAGCTTCTACTGTAACAAGATTTTACAGATCACCTGGTAATACATCTCAGTCCGGCGCATGTAGTGATGCAGCACAACAACAAGCTTATCACGATGGTTTAGGAGATTTACCAAGTAACGGTGATAAAGTATATACTAATAATACAGGTACAACATTATTTAACGGACAAAACGCATATTATGTTGCAAGTACAGATCCTGCAATGGCTGGCGAAGCTGGGTATAATATAAGAATTAATTCAAGCGGTGTAGTAAGTAATCCTACATTGTGTTCCGAATAAAACACGTAATAATAAAATATGGCAGATTATTCTTTAAAAGTAGATTTTTTTAACACTTTTATACTTAGATTTGAAGATGAAAATGAATTATTTGTTGAAGAATCAAGAATAAAAGGAGGGTTTAATGAACCTTTTGTTAGCAATGGGCCAAAAGCACATTTAGTTGATGAAAACTATGCTGAAAACAGAAGAGAAAACGCTTTAATATATTCTGGTATATATAATTCACGAACAGATGTAAATCAAACAAATGTATTTAATGCTGCAGAAAAAATAACAAGAGCTATTGATCCACAAAATGGAAGTATACAAAAGCTACATGCTGAAGACACTAATTTAAATATATTTCAAGAAGATAAAGTAAGCTATGCCCTTATAGATAAAGATGCAATATTTACAGCTGAAGGTGGAAGATTAACAGCTTCAGGTGCGCAAGTTATTGGCCAAATAGTTCCTTATAGCGGGAAATATGGTATAAGTAAAAACCCCGAAAGTTTTGCTTTTAAAGGTAATAGAAAATATTTTGCAGATAAAAATAGAGGGGCAATATTAAGGCTATCAAGAGATGGTATTACAGAAATATCTGCAGCTGGTATGCGTGATTATTTTAAAGATAATTTAAAACTAGCTAGCAAAGTTGTAGGTTCTTATGATGATAGCTGTGATCAATATTCAATATCTTTGCAGGGTGACAGTTTGTCAGGGGGGTATGACACATTGACATTTGATGAAATGTCAAAAGGTTGGCCAAGCTTCTATTCATATAAGCCAGATTTTGGATTTAGTATGAATAAAGAGTATTATACATTAAATAATAATGATATATGGAAACATTATAGCAATACTGCATATAATAGTTTTTATGGAGTACCATATAGCTCAACTATTAAATTTTTAGCAAACGATAATCCTTCTTTAGTTAAAAACTTTTTAGCTATAAATTATGAAGGCGATGCTAATTGGAAAATGAAATCAGCCACAACTGATTTAAACATGGAAGCTTTTAGAGTATATGGTAATAATGATAATACAGATGTTGCAGGAGTTAGCCTAACAGGAGATATACTGCCTAAATTTATTAAAAAAGAAAACAAATATTATGCACAACTAATGAATAAAAATCCAGGTACTGGTGAAGGGCAAGTTATAGGCGTTGCAATATCAGGTATAACAGGATTTTTTAGCACAGTTGAAATGACAAATGGTTCTGATTTAGAAATAGAATTATTTAATGTATCGCATACTATTGCAAAATCAAGTTAAAATGGAATTTAATATACGCAGACTCGATAAAGAGTTAGATTATGAAATGCTATCACAATGGTGGAAAGCATGGAAATGGCCTCCGGTAGCAAAAGATTTTTTGCCAGACACGGGGTTTATAGTTGAAAAAAACGATATAAGTATAGTTGCTGGATTTGTTTATATGACGAATTCTAAGGCAGCTTTATTTGAATGGGTTATATCTAACCCAGAATATAGAGAAAGTGACAGAAAAGACGCGATAGAGCTGTTAATTCAAGCCGTAGAGCGCGTTTTAAAAGACCAAGGAATAAAATACGTATTTTCAATAGGTAGAACTAGAAGTTTAATAGAAACACATAAAAAATTAGGATGGAATGTTGATGAAAAACCATCACACGAATTAGTAAAAAATTTATAAAATATGGCAATAGCAACAGCAACAGCAATTATAGGCGGTATAGGTTTAGCTGCACAAGGAATTGGCGCAATTAGTGCAGGCAAAAGAAGAAGAGATGCTAGAGACGCAGCTACTAGAGCCCAAAATAGAGTAGCTGCAGAAGAAAGAAAAAGGCAAACAATTACAAACCCTTTTGCTGGTGTACAAGATTTGTCAGGTATGATTAATAATCCATTTTCTAATTTACAGGTTTCTACCCAAGCCGCAGAAATGCAAGCAGATGAGGCTGATGTATCTTTAGCTAATACATTAGATACATTAAGAGCAACAGGAGCTGGATCTGCAGGTGCAACAGCTTTAGCGCAAGCAGCTTTAAGAAGTAAACAGGGTGTATCTGCAACAATAGGACAACAAGAAGCAGCTAATTCAAGATTAAGAGCACAAGGCGAACAAAGAGCCCAACAAATGAGAATGGCTGAAGCGCAAAGATTACAACAAGCTGACGTACAAGGGCGACAATTTATGTTCCAAACAAGAGAAAATAGAGAAATGCAAAAGCTAAATAGATTAGCTGGTTTAGCTACACAAGCACAAGTTAATGCGCAATCAGCTGCAGCACAAGAAACCGCAGCATTTGGTGCTTTAGGGGGAAGTTTAATGGGCTTAGCCGGCGAATTAGCATAATAATAAAATAACTATGGGAGCATACGATAATCCAAAAATAATACAACCACCTAACTATGTAGAGATATTTATGAAGAGCTTTGCTACCAGCCAAGCTTTAGTTAAAAGTGGATTTTCAGAAAAAAGAAAAAAAGAAAAAGAAAAAGAAGGGAAACTAGATAAAGCATATGATGATACTTCAAAATTTAGACGACTAGGAGGATCTATAAATGCTGGTGATTTAACAGTTAATGTTAGAAGACAAGCAAATGAATTAGCAGATGGCTTCAACGCTAATGAGCTTGCTTATATAGATGAAAAAATTGATAGAGCTACTTATAATGCTAATAAAGATAATTACTATGGTAAATTACAATCTATGGTTGATATTGGAGGTGAATTAAGTAAAATTGATATTGAAAAAATAGATGTTAGCCGCTATCAACCTGATGGAGGTAAAACATTAGGACTAGTTGAGGCTTGGAATAATCAAGCTATTGATGTAGATTTTAATGGTGAAGTGCCTATTTTATTTTATTCAGACCCTCAGGATAACAGGGTTAATGTAACATTAGGTGCACTAAAAGATTTAAAGCCAGATGATCTTGGTATAAATACAGTTTTTAAAATTGAAAAAGAAGATAAAAAAGCTTTTGTAGACACTACATCACATGTTGATATAAAAGGTAATTTTAATGGCGCTACATACACTTTACCTGATGGTGAAGGTAGAACAGTGCAAATAAAAGCATATGAACAAGGTAATTATGCAAATGCGGACGAAGTTAGAGCAGCAAATAGAGTATATGAAGAAAACGCATTAAATGGAGTAAAAATTAACGTAAATCAATTTTATGAAGGACTTGATAATGATCAAAAAGGTTCATTATTTTCAGATTTAGCATGGGCAAGTTTTACTGAAGGTAAATCAACGGGTAATAAATTTAGACCCGGAATGAAAGAAAGATTTGATGAATTATTAAATAACCCTGACTTAGGCTTAAGTGATGAAGATAAAAAATATATAGAAAAACAAATTTTAGAAGGAACATATAGTGGCTCAGATGAACAAATATCTGGTATGGATGTACTTTCTCAAAATGTGTTATCTAATCAAGCATTTGATAATAACTTTGTAAAAGTGCCACAAGAAGGTGTTAAACAGCTAAGTCAAGATGAAATGGATAGACAAAGAATACGAGATGAAGCAGCTGAAACAAGTTTAAAAATAAATAAAGAAAAATTAGAGGATGAAGGCGACGGCGAAGCAACGGATCTTCTTGATTATTTTTCACAAGATACAGGTTCATTAGGATTTGGTAGTAAAGATACAAAAGCTAAAAATGCTACTAGAGTTGTAAATAGTATGGTAAACAATGGCTTCTTTAATGCTAATGGTAACTTTAAAACTACAGGTGAAATTATTAGAACTATAAGAGAAACTCAAGACCAATCTGTTTTTGGATATGATGTTACTGATGAACGACAATTTAAAAACTTTAGAACAGCAGGTGAAATTAATGATATAATACCTGTAATGAAAAAAGCTGTTGAAAGCACAAAAGGTGGAGAGCCATTAACTGATCAGGATATGTCAGCTTTAAATGATTTTGGTTTTAGTCAAACTGATTTTAATAATATTCAGTCTAGAAAAAATATGGCTAAATTTGTAAAACATTTTGAAAAATTTGGAATTGATGGAACAAACGCTCTATTTAATAAGCCTGATGTAAATTCATATTTTGAATTTGATGAAGCAAATAGAGGAGGATTTACAACTAATAACACTCCTGGAAAAGATGATTATTATAAAGATGGCGGAAATGCATCAACTACAGCTATTTTACAAGCTTTACCACTTACAATTACCAGCAATTTATCAAGAGAAACAGTTGGTGAAATAGTTAAAGAAGCTTATAGTAAAACAGGTTTATACAAATATTTAAAATTTAATTAATAATGGAAGTATTTATTTACTCTATTGACGGGGAAGAAGTCAAAGTATCAAAAGCTGGTCAGGACGCTTTTCTTAACAAATATCCTGACGCAGTACTTGTAAGAACAGAACAGCCTGAAGATACAAATTTTCAGCCAGGCACCACGAATGTGGGTGTAACGGAGGTGCCTGCACAAATTCGAACACCCGATACGGGATTCAGGCCGGCAGATATTTCTTCGGAATCACAAGAAGATAAATATGCGTTTGAAGAACCTTTTCAAGGTACATTTTTTGGCGATGTAGTATTAGACTTTTTTGGCGATATAGGTAGAGCAGTTGAATCAGGTGCAGCAGCAGGTATGAGTGTTGACGAAGCATTTGATATATATAGACAAGGCGCTAGCGTATCTGACGAACAATTAGAGGCTTTTATTGCAGCTGACAAACGTATACAATCTAAAGGCATGTCAGATGAAATGTTGCAATATCAAAAAGAATATGAAAAAGCAGGCGGTGGTATATTAGGTTTTTTAATTGCAAATGCAAAAACAAGAGGGCAAGTATTACCTCAAATTATAGCTAGTTCTATAGCAACAATGGCAACATCTTTAGAATCAGGCGAGGTTAGAACAGCAGCAGCGGCTGGAGCAGGAACAGGTGCTTTAATTGGTAGTGCAGCAACACCTATAGGTACTGTTACAGGTGCAGTAGGTGGCGGTGTAGCCGGTTTAGTTGGCGCAATGGAAACTAGCTTAACTCTTTCAGAGCTATTAAAAGAACAATTAGGTGATCAAGAGTTTAATAAAGAAAATATTAGAAAAATATTAGAAGACCCTGAAAAACTTCGTGATTTAAAAAATAAATCAGTTGGTAGAGGTATTGCTATTGGCGCAGTTGAAGGTATAACATTAGGCATATCAAGAGGTATGGCAACTTCTGCTATAAAAGCAGGTACAAGTACTAGCGCAATTGCAAGAAGAGCCGCTCTTATTGAAGGTGTGGGGGGCTCAACTGGTGAAGTAGCAGGTAGAATTGCAGCTGGTCAAGAAATGGACACATCTGATATATTATTTGAAGGTGTTGCAGAATTAAAAGGTGTAGTTAATATATCTGATATTGTAAATCAAAAAAGTTATAAAATAAATGGCGAAGTAAGAAAGAAAAAAGAAGTATTAGATTTTCTTTCAACAGCAAAACCTGAAGAAATAGCAGGAGCTGATATTGATGTAACAAATGATGCAAATTTGAAGGCAGTAGTTGACGCTAAACAAACTAATGTTAGCATGTTAGCTAAATTTCAAAAAGCAGGAGTTACCGACGCTGGTGATAGAATGAAATTAGTAGGTTTAGAAAAGCAAAGATTACAATATGTAGGAGCAAGTACTAAAACCGAAAAAAATATGTTATCAGATATTGATGCTGATATAAATGAAATAACTAGTAAATATACCAAAAGAGGTCCTAAAACAGCTGAAACAAAAGCAAATATTGCAGAGGCTGAAGCAGTTGAAAAAGCGGCAGGTGAAAGAAGTGTTAAGAAAACAATAAGATTTGCTGAAACAGAAGGTAAAAGAGTTGGATTAGAAACTAAAGTTGCTGATGATAGCACATCATTCCAAGCTTTACTCAAAAAAGATGGCATAAAACTGTCTAATGCTGATATTAAAAGTATAGATAGAGTTGGTGGATATATAAAAGATAATAAAATATATATAAATAAAGAAGCTGCTGCTAAAACGGGTCAAGTTAATGTTGGTGGACACGAAGTATTACATGGTATCATTGCTTCTGCTGATATTAAAAACATAAACAAGTTAGTTGTAGATTTTAAAAATACACTAGATGCTGATACCTTAGCGCAGTTAGAAAATAACATGCGTAACAGACAATATGGTTATAATGAAAAAGGCGAGTTAATTGACCAAGATACTTATGATCAAGAGTATTTAACTAATTTTTCTGATATGATCGAAGATGGTAGCATTAAATTTAATGAAAATATATTTACTAAATTACAAGATGCTATTGTTGACTTTTTAAAGATTTTTGGATATGAAAATATAAACTTTAAAGATGGCAAAGGAGTTTATAATTTTATGAAAGAATATTCAAAAAATATAAAAGAAGGTAAACTATCTAAAGCTGTATTAAGTCAAGTTAAAGGAGACACTAAAGTAGAAGGTGCAATGTCTGTTTCACCTACAGCTGTAGCTAAAATAAATGAAATATATCAAAATGCTACAAATAAAGAACAAGCTGGTTATGATATAGCATTTGACAATGAAGAAATAAACTATAGAGGTATGGCTGAAAACTATTTAAACGAGTTTTTAGCTAATCCAAATTTATCCAAAGAACAAAAAGCTATAATAACAAGAAATAGACCTGATATTGTAGCTCAAATGTTATATGATAAAATACCATCACAACTAAAAGGATCAAAGTTAAGAAACGTAGTAGGTATGGTATTAGACTTTGAATCTAAAAAACAAAAATATAATAATTTAGCTGCATATATAAATACATTTTTTAAGAAAAGAGGATTAGAATCTATTAATTATTATTTAAAAGATGCTGGTTTAAAAAATATTGAAACTGAAGATGGTAGTTTAAGAAAAGATATAAAAAATATTACATCAGATGTATTAAATGAATCTGGGCCAAGACAAGGGCAAAATATAAGAAAGAAAAAAGACAGAGAAGATAAGCCTTTTGAAAGAAAAATAAATTTAACTGAATTAGCAAACGATATATTAAAAGAACCAGAGGTAGTATTACAAAAAATAACAGAAACTATTGTTAAAGAATTAAAATTAACAGCAAAGAAAACTGGTATTAAAAAAGGATTTGCAACAGTTGTTAAAGTAAAGAAAGATGGTACAAAAATTACAGCTTTAGACGTATTTGTAGAAAAACAATTAAGACCTTTAGTTGTAGAAGCTTTAGGCAAAATAACATCTGAAAAAATACCAGGCGAAACAAAAAGAAGAGCTGTAATACCTGCATCATATTCAACAATTATTGAAACTAAATTTAATGAAATAGCAGATGCTATGTCTTTATCTGATATAAAGAAAAGATATAATAAATTATTTAAGGTAACTGAAATAGGTAGAGAAAAAACTGCCGAAGGTAATCCTGTATTTACTATAGGTAAACCAGTTAAAGCTGAGTTTATAAAATATTTTACTGATACTAATGTGGCTATGACTACTTTAGTTGAAAGACAAAAAATGTTAGGTGAAATAATAGTAAAAGCTATAGCATCGAAAACGTTAAAAGAATATAATTCAACTGATAGTTTAATTGAACTTGCTAAAATAGCTAATTTAAATCCTGCAGAAGGAGCAAAAGCAATAACAGAATTACAATTAGAAAATGAAATTAATGATGTAGCTAAACAATTAAACACATATGAAGGTGAAAAAATGTTACAAGATACTAGATTGTTTTCAATTGCACCTACAGCAACAGAAAAAGTAAATATTACTAAAGCTTATGCGGCGTTACAAAAAGCAAATGGAGATATAACTAATAAAAACTATTTAGAAGTTATAAATAATTTACCCGTAGTTGTGCAAGAATTTGTTGAAGATTTGTACGAAAAAAGAGGTAAAATTAAAGGCGATAGAATAGGCGGGCCTATATACGAATCAATATTAGCAGATTTAGTAAAAAAAGAAAGTAATATAGAAGTTACTGCTGAAGGCGGCTTTACATCTGGTCCTGATTTACAATTAAAAGTTCCAGGCGCAATAATACCTATTGAAATAAAAGCTGACCCTACAGCTGATTTTGGTAGTGTATCAGCTGCTTATAATACAGAAAGCGGAGAATTTACTTTTGTAAAAAATAAAGAAACAATTAAATTAAAAGATTTACCTGACGGTGAAATATTAAAAAAAGTTTTTAAAGATAATTTACCTTGGCTTGAAAAAAGAATAGCTGCTGCAGAAGAATCATTAGGAATTGAAATAAAAAACTTTCCTGAAGACTTTAATAAAGCAATGACAGATGAATTTGGCTCAGTTTCATCAAAAAATACAGTAGCAGAAAATAAAAAAATTAAAGACGCTAAAAAAGCATGGGTTAAAGAAAATTGGAAATCCATGGGAGAATTAAGTCTTCCCGGTCCAAAAAATCAAAACAATGCGGCTGTTATAAAATTTTATAATGATAAAAATGTACATTATATACAAATAGGAGGTAAAGGTTTATATAAATTAGGTAAAGATAAATATAAATTAGGGGCGAGTGAATTAAAAGCTACATTTAGATACCCTGTAAGATTAAAGCCTAACGGCAGAATGGGATTCAATTGGCAGGTAGCACCTAAAATGGAGGAAGTTAGTAAAGTTCCGAATTCTGATATAAGTTTAGAAAATACTAAAGATATAAAAGTTATAGAACAAAATCTAAACAAAAATAAAGGTTTTTTAAGTAGAGCTGCAAAAATTGATAAAACAGGTAAAACAACATTAGATAAGGCGTTTAACGATATACTTGAAGAAAAAACAGGTATTGCATCGGATAAAGTGTATAGCAAAGAAAGAGCTAGAGTAGCAGGTAAGAAAAATAAAAAGATGAGTTTTTATATTCCGCCAAGCGCTGAAGATTTTACAGGGTTAATGTATAAATTATTATCTAAAGGTAAATTAGGCAATGCGCAAATGGCGTGGATTAAAAAACATATATTAAATCCTTATGCTAAAGCAATGGATCAAATAGCTAGCGAAAGAGTTGAGTTATTTGAAAGATTTAGAGCACTAAAAAAAGAAATATCAGCAGTACCTAAAAAATTAAAGAAAAAACTACCAGGAACAGACGATACATATGAAACAGCGGTTAGAGTTTATATGTGGGATAAGCAAGGTATGGAAATACCAGGCTTAACTAAAAAAGAAATAAAAGAATTTGTTAGCATAGTAAAAAAAGACAAAGAGTTAAAAGCGTTTGGAGATGAACTTATAACTATATTTCCTGGTGCTTATCCACAAGCTCAAAATTTTTGGCTATCAGGCAATATAACTACAGATTTTTTAAATGGTTTAAATACAACTAGAAGAGCTGAAATATTATCTGAATGGCAAGCAAATGTAGATGAAATATTTTCTGAAAAGAATTTAAATAAATTAGAATCACAGTTTGGTGATAACTATAGAAGTGCTTTAGAAAATATATTGGGCAGAATGAAAACAGGTACGAATAGACCTATAACTGATAATAAAAACTTAAATAGATTTTATGATTGGGTTAATGGTTCAGTTGGTGTTGTAATGTTCTTAAACATGCGTTCTGCTGTACTACAAACCATATCTATGGTTAACTATATAAACTGGAATGATAATAATATATTAGCAGCTGCAGGTGCTTTTGCTAATCAAAAACAATATTGGGCAGATTTTAAAACTATTTGGAATTCTGATTTTTTAAGAAATAGACGAGGGCAGTTACAGTTAAATGTAAGTGAAACAGAAATAGCTGACATGGCTGATAAAGGCGGCGTAAGAGGTGTTGTAAATTATTTATTAAAATTAGGATATACGCCAACAAGAGTAGCAGATAGTTTTGCAATTGCATCAGGTGGTGCGTCTATGTATAGAAATAGAATGAAAAGCTATATGAAAGAAGGTTTTTCACAAGAAGAAGCAGAAATACAAGCTTTCAGAGATTTTCAAGAATTAACAGAAGAAGCACAGCAATCATCAAGACCTGATAGAATATCAAAACAACAAGCAAGCACAACAGGTAGATTATTTTTAGCATGGGCTAATACCCCTATGCAGTACGGTAGATTAATAAAAAGAGCTGCACAAGATTTAATAGCTGGTAGAGGAGATAGAAATACTAATATATCTAAAATTGCACACTATAGCTTTTTACAAAATATAGTATTTAACTTTATGCAAAAAGGTGCGTTTGCGCTAGCATTTGCACAAGAAGAAGATGACGAAAAGAAAAGAGATAAATATGGGCAAGTAGGTGAAAGTATGGTTGACAGTATAGTAAGAGGGTCAGGTGTACAAGGAACATTACTTATAGCTGCTAAATCACTTATAAAAGACGTTGTAAAAGAAAGTAAAAAAGGCAGACCTGACTACGAAGGAAGCTTATGGAAACTATTAGAAGGAATGCCGCCATTAGATGCTAAAATGGATAGAGCTAGAGATATTGCATATGCTTTCCAATATGAAAAAGAAGAAATGATAGAAGAAGGATTAACATTAGGTAGCCCAGGTTTAGAGGCTATAGCAAGTGGAATATCTTTCGCAACTAACGTGCCTGTTGATAGAGGTTTGAGAAAAATGGAAAATATACAAGCAGCTTTAGATGAACAAACAGATACTTGGGCTAGAATAGCTTTATTGTTAGGTTGGAATGAATGGTCTTTAGGGTTAATAGAGGATGAAACAGCGCCAACAAAAGGCAGAAAGCCAATAAAGAAAAGAAAAGCAATACCAAAAAGAAAATAATTATGCCATATGTAAGTGCAGCTCAACGTAAAGCAGTTTGGGCATCAAAAAACGAACAAAAAGAAAAAGCAAAAAGAAAAAGAAAACGTAAAAAAAGAAAATAGGTATGGGCAAAAAAGACGCATGTTATTATAAAGTAAAATCAAGATATAAAGTGTTTCCTTCTGCATACGCTAGCGGAGCGTTATCAAAGTGCAGGAAGGTTGGCGCTAAAAACTGGGGTAATAAATCATCAAAAAAATAAAAAATGGAACACAATAAAAAAGAAGAAAAAGAGTTTAAGCCACATATGATGTATTGTGGTGAAAAAGGAAAGCCTTTTAAAGCAAATACATATAAAGAGCATTTAGCTTTAAAGAAAAAAGGATGTGGGCATAGTAAGAAAGAAGTTCTTAAAATGTCTCATAAAAAATAATAATGGCGGTAAGAAAAACTAAAAAAGGTTTACAGCTTAAGCGTTGGTTTAAAGAAAAATGGGTTGATGTAAGAACTGGCAAACCTTGCGGTAGACGTAAAGGTGAAAAAAGAGGTACGCCTTATTGTAGACCAAGTAAAAGAGTATCAAGTAAAACACCAAAAACAGCAAGTGAAATGTCTGCGTCTGAAAAAGCAGCTAAGATAAGAGAGAAGAAAAGGCTTGGACAACCAGCAGGTAAGCCAAGAAGAGTAAAAAATGTTAAAAGAAGAAAAAAATAGGTAATTAATTATAGTATATATGGCAACAGAAATCTCAGAAAATACTCAATTAAAATTAGACCTCAAAACGATAGGAATTATTGTGTTTGGAGCAATATCGCTCGCGAGCATGTATTTTGTTATGGCTGCTGATATAGAAGAGGCTAAACAATTACCAAAAGCGCCTGTTAGCGAAGTTGAATTCAAATATAAAGACGAAATGATTCGTAAAACAATTGAATTAACTCAGAAAGACGTAGAGGCAATAAAATCTGATGTAGAGTCTATGAAAATAACATTAGAAAAATTAGATGAAAGACTTTACGAAATATCTCGTAACTAATGAAAAAGAAACAAATCGGACCTATTAAAAAAACGCTAGGTTTAATAGATATTATATTACTTATTTTTATGATGATTATTGTAAGTCAAGTTACATATTCTCAATATAAAGATGGTATATCAGTTGTACAATTTAGCGCAGACTTTGTAAAACAAAATGAAATATCATTAAAACAATTTGATGATCATAATACTCATTTGTTTTATTTAAGTAAACACAGCGAACATTTTACAAAAGAAGAAATAATATATATACCAACAGTTATATTATTTCATAATGGTGAGCAAATATTAAAAATTGAATCAGGTGTTACGTTAAAGCTACCTGAAAACACTACAGATAAAATAGAAAACGCTATTGACGAAATTTTAGAAAACACATTTTAACATGAAAAAACTATTATTAGCACTTTGTTTATTAATTTCATTTAACTTAAACTCACAAGTTATTAGCAACGATACTATATTAGAAAATAAACTTGTAAAAAAATATAAAACAAAAAACTTTTTTAAAGAGTTATATAAAGACTTTTTAAAATATGGTACATTTTATGTAGCAGGTGATGCAGCAAATGCTTATGAACAAACATATAAAGATTACTTTGTAGAAAGACCAGCAGATGGTGACTTATATAGTATACCAAGAGTAATTGATGTAACTAACTATTATCCAATGGATTACAGAGTTGGTTTAGGGTTTAGAAAATTAGCTAGATTTGGTTATGAAGTAAAAGCTAAAGATTATTATGACGGTACAGAAAATAATAAAGCTTTATCTGCGCCAACTGCAGCTGTAAAAGGATTAGAATATTTATTACATTACGAAAAAGAACGTGAACGAGGAGAAGAGTTTTTTAATTCTAGATTCTTTATAAGACATACAGGTAAATATCATATTGTAAAGTTAGAACAAAGAGAACAAGGTAATGTTAATTTTAAATATCAATCAGCTGAAGTAAGAGCAAGATTACCTATAGGAAAAAAATTTAGTATATCTGCGGGAGCGATATACCGTACACATGAACAACCATATGGTTATAATCCAATTGAAATATGGTTAAATGAAATTGAAGAGTGGACTAATCCTCAAACAGGTGAGGTTATAGAATATCCTGCTAATCCATGGTATAGTCTTGGATATGTATATGGATATAGTGATCATTATACAAGTTATACAAACATTGAAACAGGCGAGGTAATGTATGATTGGATATGGAAAAATGCTAACGACCAAATAGTTGCATATAGTGATTTAGACTTTCGTAATAGTATATTTGGCGGTTTAATGAATTTATATAACCAAGAACAATGGGCTTTAATAGATGCTTTTGGCGAAGTAGCGCCTATAGTTGGATTTGATTTTTATCACTATAGAAAGAATTTTTGGTTACATGCTTATGGTAATTACATTTTGCCTTTCCACGAATACGTACAAGGCGACGTAAATGTAAGCTACCTTAACAGAAACAACTGGGGTAAAGGAGGATTAAGAAAAGATTCAGAGTTACAACAGTGGGACGATTACCAGGCTGGTATAATATTTGGCTGGAAATTAAGCAAAACAATAGGAATATTTGCTGAAGCAGAATATACTAAATTTTGGGATTCTGAAATTTATAATTCTTCAGTAGGCATAAACTTTACATTTAGATAAAAATATGGCAACACAAATCGGAGAAGATACTCAAGTGCAACTTGACCTTAAAACGATCGGGATGATCGTTGGCGGAGTTATAGCTTTAGCAAGTATGTGGTTTACTTTACAGGGTGATATTAAAGAATTACAAAATCAACAAAACCCTGAAGAATTTGTTAAAAAGATGGAATTTCAACTAAAAGACGAATTAATTCGTACGACAATTATACAAATTGAAAAGTCTACTACTGACCTAAAAGAAGATATACAAGAAAACAAAGAACAAATAGAAAAAAACACAGATAAAATTTACGAACTATCAAGATGAAAAATTTAATTACAATTATATTATTAATGTTTGCGTTTATATCAAACGCACAAGATATAACTTTACTTCATATTAACGCAAAATGGAATACCTCTAATGATTATAATTTAAGAGGCATTCGTCACGCAAAAGTATTAATGGTTAATTTAGAAGATCAAAGTGCAGAATTAAAATCACAAATTAAAGCAGTACCTACTATAGTAATAATAGGTAAAGATGGTAAACCTAAAGGCCAATGGCAAGCGGATTTATCATTTAAGTTAACCGTACCAAAAGAAGAAATACAAGATAGAATCAATATACTTCTTTTTGGTGATAGTAAAAATTAAAATATAAAATTATGTGCCCATTTTGTCCAATTTGCATTTGTAAATGAAAAAAATAAGTAAACACGTTAGCTATAAAGAAGGTGTGTATAGCAATACAGCGACGAGATTAGGTTTAGAAAATAAACCTACTGACGAACATTTAGCTAATATGGAATTATTAGCAGAAAAGATTTTTGAACCATTACGTCAATACGTTAATGGACCAATAAAAATAAACTCATTTTATCGTGGACCTGAATTAAATAAAGCGATCGGTGGATCAAGTAAATCACAACATTGTAATGGCCAAGCTATTGATATTGATGATACCTATGGCTATGCTTCTAATGCAGCAATGTATGATTATGTTAAAGCTAATTTAAATTTTGATCAGATGATATGGGAATTCGGTACGGATCAAAACCCAGATTGGGTTCATATATCGTATGTAAATGAAGAAGCTAATAGAAACAGATGTCTAAAAGCATATCGTGAAGACGGTAAAACTAAATATAAAGTAATATAGTTTATTGTTGAGATCTTGGTACAATAGTTGACTTAGGATTAAATTTAGGCGCAGTAACTACTATAGTTTCACCTTTCATCCATCCCGTGTATTTAATATTTTCTTTTTTTAAGTTACTTAGCAAATGCCATTTAACTAATCCTCTTCTTTGTAAAAAAGAAACATAATTCATTTCAAGCTCAGAATCATGAGCAGATTTATCCCAAACATATACAGGCAAATGCCAGCTATGCGGTCTACAATTACTAGCTACTTTCTTTTTACTTATAGAATTAGCGTTTAATTGTTTATTAAAAAAATCAAAACCTATTAAGTCAATACTTTTATAGGTTTTTATTTTATCTATAAACCAAATTAAAGTTATAAAACCTGCGCTTGGTCTTTCAGTAGAAGTGTCTAATATATCTTTACCAAATTCTTTCCAAATTCGTATTAATTCTTCATCAGAATACATTTGAGTATATTCAGGAAAATCTTTTGGCAATCTATCTTCTAATATCCAATCTTTTAATTTTATATTACCTCTGCTTCTATTGACTAATATTTTAGTATTTTTAAACTTACCTGTTTTAAATTCTTTTTTTAAACTATTAAATGATGGTGCTCTAAATTGGCCTGTAACCCAAATATCACATTTAGTACCAATAGATTTTTCTTGCAAAGGATTAGCTTTAATAGCTCTTCCAAATCTAACTACAATATCATAGCTATCTATAAAATCACCTTTTTGGTGTTCCATTATTTCAACAGAGTTACCTATAAATATAATTCTTTTATCTTTTACAAACTCTCGTATACTTTCCACCATGCTATTGAATCTTCAGAATTTTTATATTTATCAAACCAAGGCCCTCCATTTGTATAATGTAAAGCTCTTGCATTATTACATTTGTAATGCCCTACTAAACAATTATATTCCATAGGTATTTCACCTATACTATAAGCCCATCGTAATTCATGTAACAATGAAGGTGTCGCTTTATCTAAATAAGCTTTTTCTAAATGTTGTAATTTATTACAATTAAATATCATAAGAGAGCTCCAGTTTTTTCTTGGATATGTTTTATTTTCAACACCATCCATTTTATTACCTGTTGCTTTATATGTAGGGTGTTTAACAACAGCCACATCATTATCACCTAAATAATCTAATAATTCTAATGGATTACATCTCCATAAAAAATCATTATCACAGAACATAGCTATACCTTTATAGTTGCATAGTAAAGGTACATAAAACCTAGTAAATGAAAATTCTGTAGATTCACCTGGTATATCTTCTCTACCGTATATACCTTGCTCCTTTAATTTAAATTTATCTAAATAGTTTATATTTAATTTACTATTAAAATTTAACATAGATTGTTTGCAAACTTCTGTAGCTTGCGGATATTTACTATCGTGTCCTATAAATATTCTCATACTTTCTTACCTGATGTTCTTCTATTAATATCGTCGTGATTAAATTCAGCCCAGTATAATTCAAACGCAACGCCATCTTCTAATCCTTCAAACTGATGGAATTTACCAGGTTTAACCATAGTAAAATCACCGGCTTCAAGTATTGTCTCGTCAATTAAACCTTGGTCGTCTTGCCAAACTCTTATTATCATCTTACCAGACTCAACAAAAAATCCGTTCCATTTAAATTTATGTTCATGTTCTGAACATTTAAATCCTTTATTATATTCTATTCTATGAAATTCTAATACACCATTTTTGTGTACCATTTCTGTTTTACCCCAAATTTTTCCTGCTTTCATTATTTACTTTCTTTAAAATACGGTTTAGACCAAGTTTTCTTTTGCATTTTTCTATGCGGTCTTATTTTAGGTTCAGGTAAAGCATCTGGAACCCAGTTATAGTTTTTTCTTCTTTTATTTTCTTTATCAGAAGTTATTTTAAAATTATCTAATGTTTGATTTTTCTTATTATAAAAATGCGCACTTATAAGCATTCTTGGCCCTATAGTTTCAACTTTATGATATTGATATGTAGGTATATATAATAAATCGCCTTCATCTAAAACAAATTCATCTAATATAGTTTTAGGTTCCATAGGTTTAAACTCTTTATACATAGTCCATTTAGTTCTTCCTTCTGTGTGAAATAAAAAGTTTTCTGTACTATCTGCATGAACAGGAAATGATTTTGAGTTTGCTTGCGGTGAAGCATATACATTACAACAACCATTACCAAAATATTTTTCTAATGCAAAACAAACATCAACTAATTCTTGTTTTTCATATTCCATCAAAGCTAACACAAATGTTTTACCATCTTTCCATAACTTATATATTTCGTCTTTAGTTAGCATAGGTAATCTTAATGTACCTTTTTTAACCTTATCTAAACACCATCTTGTGTTTTTATTATCATAGTTTAATATTTGTAAACTTTTTACATCAGGTACTCTATTTAAATAATTATTTAAATCTTTAAATGTATATAAATTATTAAATTTATTTCTACGTATTACTAAATGTTTTTTGCCCCAATACTCTTTAAAAAATGTATTTACATCTATAGGGCTTAGTATTTCTTTTAATGTTATTTTATCCATCGCATGCTAAACAATTTTCATCCATAGCTTGATCAGCAATATCGCCTCTAAGTACAGATTCGGTTCTCATATAATATAATGTTTTAATTCCTTTTTTCCAAGCAGCCATATGAACTTTATTAAGCCATTTAGGTGTAGCTTCACTTGGAAAAGCTAAGTTTAATGAAACAGATTGATCGATATATTGTTGACGTATTCCTGCTTGATTAACTAATTCTAATTGATTTATTTCCTTAAAAGTTTTAAATATTTCTTTTACGGATATATCGTGAGGTCCATGCGTAACGTTGTCTAATTGTTTTAAACCTTGTATAGAACCTCCGTCTTTTAATATTTGATTCCATATTCTTTCGTTGTCTATCTTATTTTTTCTTAAGATTTTTTTAAGAGTCGGATTTTTACGGATGAAAGTACCTTTTGCACTTTGCTCTGTGAATACATTAGCTGCCCACGGCTCAATACCTGGGCTAACGTTTCCACTAAGCTTAGAGTTAGAGACAGTAGGAGCAATAGCGCGTAAGTGGGTATTACGTAAACCAGTACCGACACACCAAAGAGGTTCTCCAAAAATTTCAGCCATAGCTCGTGAAGCTCGTTCAGACTCGATTTTAATTTGTGAAAATATTTTTCTTGTTTCATATGTTGCTAATAATCCTTCAAATGGTAAACCTTTTTCCTGCAAATATGTATGCCAGCCAAGCACACCTAATCCTAATGCTCTACCTTTTTCAGCAGATCTAACAGAATTATGGAAGCCAACTTTACCTTTTGACTTTTGTATAAATTCTTCTAACACGCCATCTAAAAACCAAGTGGCGTCATATATTAAGTTTGTTCCTTTCCATTCATCGTACTTGGCTAAGTTTAACGATGATAAACAACAAACAAACGAATGTGATTCATCAGTGTGTAATGTAATCTCACTACATATGTTTGTCATATGCACTTTTAATCCGTGCTTTTTGTAAGCTGTTGGGTTACTCTTGTTTGTATTTCCCTTAAATAAGATATAAGGTTCTCCAGTTGCTTTACGTTTTTGAAGTAGCTTACCCCATAGCCTCCTTGCTTCTTGATCTCCGTTATCAAGTCTTCGCATGAACTTGTCGCCGACCACAGCGCACTGGTGTAAGTTGAGCGATTGACGATTAATGTCTCCTTTAGGTTCACGTATTTCCAACCACTCTTCAAAGTCGGGGTGATCAATATTAATATTAACGCTTGCTGCTCCTCTTCGGACAGATCCTTGATTCGTGGCAAGTATAGTGCTATCGTAGATTTTACAAAACGGCACAGTTCCATCAGATGTTCCATTTCCAGTTATGTTTGCACCAGCGGGTCTAATCATATTAAGTCCGATACCAACTCCACCGCCGTGCTTAGCGAGTAGCATCATCTCCAAGTTCTTCATACCAATATCGTATATGCTGTCTGCAACATCGATACCAAAGCATGATATAGGCAATCCTCGATCTGTGCCTGTATTAGATAGCACAGGAGAAGCTAAACATAACCAACCCTTCCATATGTATTCAAAAAAAGTTTCAGTTAGTTCTGGGCGATTTAAACGCTTCGCTACAGTTGTGCATACACGCATATAAGCATCTTTTGGTGATTCACCATTAACTAAATAGCCTCCAGCTATTGTTTTCTTATATACATCTGTATCACCCCATGAAGGATAATCAATATTTTTTTTCCAATCGTTATTCCACATTATAAACTACTTATTAAATGTTTTATCCACGCAAATAAACCGTTAAGGTTTAATGCTACTAAGTTCCATTGTTTTCTTGACCCTGTTTGTATCATTACACAAATAAAGCCTATTATGTATAACCAAGGTTCTAGTGTCCATTGAGCGGCAACTAAAAGTCCGGCACCCATATATCCAATACGGGTAGCCATTCTTTCAAATGGTCCAAGTTGTCTTCTTCTTTCAACAAGAAACCTTTTATATTTATTTATTACCATATGTCTTCAAAGTCTTCTCCTTCGTTTGCTTTACTATAATCAGTTGGCCTAACCGCGAAAAAATCAGTATGGGTATGGCCCCCGGTAAGATGATCAAACCAAGACATATTTTCAATACATTTGGGGTCGTAAAACGTGAAGTCCCATTGTTTATACTTTTTAGTTGTGTAACCCAACTCCGCAAGTTTGTCACCAACTCTTTTCTTAATAAAGTGTACCAAGTCATATTTTTTCATTCCATCTATATCACCCATCTCAAATATCTTATTAATATAAGACATTTCAGCATTGTGCATTGTTAAAGCTGCTTCAAATATATGTGGTTCACATTCCTTTTTTAATCCTGGTATTTGCGAACACATATGTCTAAACAGTTGGCAGCCCATCTTACTGTGTAGACTTTCATCTCTTACAGACCATTTCATCTGCTGCCCGATACCCTTAAGTAGATTCCGCATTTGAAAAGAATAAAGAACTGCAAAAGCACTATATAAAGATACTCCTTCTGCGAAAGCAGAGAAAACAGCCAATGACTTTCCAATACCCACGGGATCGTTGCCATCATATGCAACGAGATTGTCAAAACGAGCAGCCGTAGCTGGTTCATGTAAGAACGCCTCGTAATCCTCCAGTCCAAGTGTTTCATTTAAATAACTATAAGCTACAGCATGTATTGTTTCTTGTGAGCCGAACATCATAGCCATTTGCTGTATCTCATGTTTAGGAAACCATGACACGACTTTCTGTGTCCAATAATCAGACACTGCACATTCTGTTTGTGCAAAACCTAATAGTATATTACCTACTAAGTTTTTTTCCTCTGGAGTTAATTTTTCATTCCAGTCTTTTACATCACCACTCATTGGTATTTCAGTATGTAACCAAAATGCTTGAGCTTGTTTTAACCAACCCTCAGTATAATACTCAGGGTATTCAAAAGGTTTATAAGGTATTCTTTCTGTAAATATAGGTGCTTTCATATTAATTTTTCCATTCTATGGCAAGGTCGAAAAAAGGTATATAAAATACCACTTGTGACCAAACAGGTCCTTCATATGTTCTTACACCGAATAATAATCCAGGGTACATACCAAGTGCCATTGACCAACTATCTTCCTTGTCCTTTGTATTTTTTGACATAATTTTTACTTGATTTTACATTACTTGATTTTGACTTAGCATGAATGCCAGGTCTTTTCTTTTTTGCTTTTCTTATATATTGATATATATTTATTTTTTTAGCCATAACACTTTACATTATATTTATCATGTATATATTCTAAGTCCTTCCACTTTAAATACCCACGTGTACTAATGCTCCATTTTATAAACGTATCAATTTTACGTTCTTTATACTTTCGTCTAGCTAAATGCTTGGCTGACTCTCTAGTATTTCTATTACCTTGTCGCATTCTTTTTGATTTTGTGGTTTAAATAAAGTATAGTTTGGAAACTGTTGTGTTACCAATCTTTTAAATAATTTCCATCTCATTGGAAATGATTCATTAGGTCTACCTTTTGTTTCTATAATAAAGTCTTTGCCAATAAAATCTGGCGTATACTTTATAGGTAATACTCTTTTACTACCTCTATTTTTGAATAAGCCTTTGCTGTTGGCTTGTCTTTCATAAGCTTCATTGTCAAAATGAAAACCATTTAATAACACAAATGTTTCACCCTCGTATTTAGCTTTTATACCTGCTTTTTTTAAAGCACAATACATATACTTTTCTAATCCAGAAGCAAAAGTGATACCATCGTATTCAACTTTTTTTGAAACAACAGGTCCTCTTTTTTTTCTTCTATAATATCTCTTCTTCATTAACATCGATGTTAGATATATTATTATTGAATTCTTCTTCGCTGACCATATATCTTTTTAGCATAGCTTCTTCTATCTCATCAGATAAAACAGCTTTAACTTTTTCAATATAATTTACAGCATCCATTAATTCTTCTTGTATATGTGTTAGCCATTTATCTAATGACTGTTCATCGTCGTGTAACGTTACGCCATACTTTTTATAGCCTACGTCTGAGCGTTGCTTAATCTTATTAATAACTCGCTCGATTATTTTATCTCTCATCTTTTACAAATGTTCCGTTAATCATTTTACCTTGTCTGTCTGATATTTGATTATATGCAGACGCAATACATGTTTCAACTTTAACGTTACGTTGTTCTGCTAAATTAGTTAATACAACTATCATATCACCTATAGCATCAACAATCTCAGCTTGGTCATCTTTTAATAATGCCTTTGCTAATTCTCCAGATTCTTCCTGAAGTTTTACGTATTGAGTTTTTACATCACCGTTCTCATATATACCTCGTACTTGAGCCCAGTTTCTAATTGAATCGAATATACTTTGTTGAGACTCTATGTGTTTTACTAAACTTTCTAAGCTATTAGCATTATTGAAAAATTCAATCATTGCTTTATTATACACATAACATCTATTTTTGTTATACATTGATTCATGAGCATTATCTACAATCCAATGAGCTAACTCCATATCTAATGATACTTTGCCAAACTCAGTTTTCCAGTTCATTCCTAGACTATCCATTAGTCTACCTTTTAATTTATTAAGAGGTACCGGAAATGTTGTAGTTTGCTCGGTTACGTTTATTTTCATTTTAAATAAATTTTTATATAATTTGTTATCTTGCTTATATCCATAAGACTTTTGAAGTTCTAGTTCCTTCTCAGATATATAATCAATATCTTCAGAAGATTCTAAAACTTCATATTCACCAGGTTTATAACCCTGCGTTTGCGTAACCCTTTTATTAAGATTACGTGTAACACCAATTTTTTTACCCGGAATGTGATATAAATGATACATTATTTTCCAACATTTAATTTTGCCTTAATAGCAGGCAAAGGGTTATAATTAATTAATTCAAATTGTTTTTTCTTAGGTATTTCTAATCCAGGATTACTTCTGTGACCGCCTTTAAATATAATACCATCTCCATGTATTTTTAGCTTTGGTAATTCTATATGATCTGTTTTTCTATAAACATAAGTACTTGCGGCATCTAAATGATTTAAATATAAATGACAATCTCCAAGCTGACCTATTAATTTACCTGGTGTATATTCAGTGTTAACACATAGTAATTCTAGTAATATACCGTACATTGCAATATCATATGGTAAACCTAAAAACACATCAGCTGAACGTTGAATCCACATTAAGTCCATTGTATTATTAGTATTAACATTAACTTGTACTGCATAATGACACGGTGGTAATACCATATTTTTTAATTTATCAGCTCTCCACGCATTTATAATATGCCTCCTTGAATAAGGATCAATAATTACGCCGTAAATTAAATTCATTAATTGGTCATAACCATTAAAGTCGCGCCATTGTGCACCATATACTGGTCCTAGCTTTCCGTCTTTACGACCTGACCTTTTGTAATCATCATCCCAATAATGAACACCATTCTCGTGTAAATAACCTAAGTCTGTTCTACCATTTAATATCCACAATAATTCAGTAATAGCATGATTAAAATACATCTTCTTACCAACTAATAATGGAAATCCTAAAGACATATCGTGTTCAATTTGTCTACCAAATAAAGACTTAGTGCCTATACCTGTTCTATCTTTTTTCTCAGGAGCAGACTGCAATAGGTTTGCTAATAAAGCTCTATAACTATTTTCTATATTTGTCATAATAATATTTTTGATATTCACTTATTTTTTTCCATATTTCGCCAGGACCAAATGGCTCTGGACTTGTACCTAATTTTTTTCTATTAGGATATACCCCTTGTTCTATATCTATATACCATAAGCTTTCACCCCATTTAGCTTGCCTAGGAGTTATTATCATATTATTTGCTATACACCAACGTAAAGCTTCATCATCACCTGTATTACGATGATAGCTACCCATATGATTTTTACTTTTTTTATATCTAGGCATTACGCTTCCCAAGGCATTGGTTCATCTTCACCCACAGCGGCAACATAATGCGGTATAAAACAACCTGAGCGTGGTTCCCACGTAAAGTGTGCTTCAGCGCCATTTTCACCAAGATTTTGAAACTTAACTTTTAAAACTTTTGCTTTAACCGTTTTGTTTTCATAATCTCTATGAACTAATATACCGTGATAACTTGCATCATACCATTCGCCGCCACCCTTTATGTTATACATATTAGGCTCTTCAATTTTACCATCGCTGCCTTTATACATTTTAGTTGGATGCGCAACTATAAATACTAATACATCAAACTTCTTTGCAAACGTTTCAATCTTAGTAAGATATTCCATTGTATATCTATTTACATCTTCAGTCTTAGCATCTATATCTCTAATCTTATTAAATGGGTCTATAACTAAGCATTTGATACCTTTACGTTTAACTAATTCTGCACCTTTACGTAATACTGTTTCAAGAGTATAACGTTCCATGTCAATAAAGAAAAAGTTATCGTTAACGTGTTCTGCTACCTGTTTCCATTTAGCTGTACCAATATCTGATTTACTTGGCATATCCTGCCATACTTTACGCATTAACTTATGAGCGTGTAAAAATGTAGGAGCATTTTCAGGTGAAGCAAATGCTGTTTTCCAACCGTAATTACTATTATAGCCTACAACCATTTGATCAACAAAATCAGACTTACCGCTACTAGGTATGCCAGTAACAGTGATGAACTGACCAGTGTATGTACTGAATATGTTGTCAAAATTTTCGAGACCGACTTGAAAACCTTTTTTGAAACCGTGTTGTACAAAGTCTGTAACTTCATGTTCTATGTCTTTAAAAGTTGTAACATTTTCAAGAGGAACAGGTCTACATTCTTTTATTGTATTAATTAACGCATCTTTACCATATTTAAGTAAATACTCATTAGCGTCTTTACAATCTACAAAATTAGTTAAGTAACAAACTTCTGCTCCTAGCCTTCGTATTAATTCATTTTGTAATGCAACACCAGCATCATCTTGATCAACTGCTAATATTATTTTTTCTTTATCTTCAAAATAATCTATACAGTTATCTAAATAATCTAAATTGTTATGATTTAATGTAGCTCCGTTTGGTACAGATATTACATTAGTTATTCCAGCTTCATGATATGCTAACGCATCCATTTCACCTTCAACAATAACACATGTATCATAACCTACAATGCTATTGATATTATAAAAGACTTTCTCAGCACCTTTATATAATTTAAAGTTCTTTCGTCCGTCTCTGTATTTAATATTGATAAGCTCATCACCTATCATATAGTTGAACTTAATTGTATTTTCAACCTTGCCAGTTTGTGGCATGAATTCTGGTCCTTCTGATACATTCATTTCTTCTAATGTATCTTTGAAGATGCCTCGCTGTTCAAACCATTCAATTACTTTACTACCTATTGCTTTATGTGTTTTAGTAGAAAAATCTGGTTTAACGTATTCTCTATCTCCGCCGCCTTTGCGTTGATAAGTATGTAATTGAAATGTTGAGTCACAGTTGTGGCAAGTACCAAGACCACGATCCCAATCATAGCTAGCGCATTTTGCTTTTCTATTTTCAGGTTTACGGTTATGTGAACACAGGGGACAAATCCCCTGCGTTGCACCAACCTTCAAATCGTGCTGGTTAAACTGGTCGATTAAAAATCCATTAATCTCCGTATTGTTTACTTGCATTGATTTCTATTTAAAATGGTAAATCATCAACTGGTTGAACCGCTGCAGGCTGTGCTGCTACGGCTGGTTGATCTTCTCTCGGAGCAACGTTAACGTTATCTCCATTAGTCCATACAACTTGAACATTACCTAAATAAACTTTAGCAGTTTTAGAATCTCTTTCCTCTTTTGTTTGTGAAACAACAACAGGACCTTGATTACCAAACTGATCAACTTCATCATTTAATGTTAAAGTTATCGGTAAGTATTTACCTTTCTTACCTTCGATAATTTTATCTTTAGGTATCATGTTAAGGTTAATACTAGTTTTAATAATACTTGCCATATTAATATGTTTGTAATTGATTAAACATTCTAGTCAACTGAGTTTTATTAGCACCCGTTGCTCTTCTCAAGTTATCTACAGCTTTTACATGTGATTGATTACCGTAAAAGTTGTTAGTACTTGTTGTCATTCCTGTAATTGTACAGGTTCTTGTTCTTGTTCTTGCCATAATAAAATTAAAGTGTTAAATTAATAAAATATTGCGAAGGTTCGAAACCTTCAGTTTTGTAGAATAAATCGTAAGCTTCTACTGCTCTTTTAACCTTGTCTTTACCTGACTCATAAAAATCAGGCGAACAATCTACAACTGCTATTTGATGAGTATTTTTATCAATAGCAATAAATACAAATTCATAACCAAATAATTTACTATAAATATATGCTTGAGAATCGTAATTCCAACGGTACGCAGATCGCTTGAAAGAATTAATATCTGAGGTAGTCTTCAAGTCAATCACAAGTTTATCATCGTGATTTACTATATCAGCTTTACCTTTCCACATTGTTCCTTCAAGCTCTGCAATACCTGGCTTCTCATACTCAACATCAATGCCGCGAATAAGTTCACGACATATATCATTTTTTAATAATTTATCAGTCATCAATTCTATCTGGTCAACTTCATGTTGTAATAAACATAGTTCACCACCAGACATTTCTTTATAAGCCTTAGTGTTCCTAGTTGACGAAGGTATTACTCGGTATTTCTTCAACTTATTTGGTTCAAGTATAGCGGTGTGAAAATATCCGCCAACAAGAAACGCTGGGCTAGGCTTAGATTGTTCTCCAAGCGCTAAAGGGTTGGTTAGCAAAGTTTTTATGTCGCTATTACTAAGATATTGTTTACCAAAGTCTCCGTAATAGTGCTCATCATTTCTAAGCTTTTCAATAACCTTTTCTTTTTTCATTATCCGTATTGGTTCGTATTAGGCTTGTAATAATTTATCTTCTTGTGCAGAAGTCAAATCATATTTAGCTTTGATAGCTTCTATTTTACCACCTGCTTTTATATAATCAATTGCTTTTTGAACGTCAGCAAGTTTTTGTTTTGAAACAACTTTACTTACTGATGCCTTACCATGATTATTTGTAGCGTCGCTATCTTGTGTATCATCTATTAATAATAGATTGCCTAACGCATATTTCTTAGCATAGCTCGACGCACTACCAAACTGTTGTGGTGTTTGCATACCTTTTTGATTAAGGTCTACACCCACTATTGCGACAGCAGATATTTCCATACCTTTTTCATCAATCAACTTTGCAGTTGTTTTAATTATAGGCATAGGGTCAGTAGCAATTAATTTTTCATTAATTGTAACCGCAACTCCAATCTCTAATAGATAGGGTTTAATTGCTTCGAGAATGTCTTCGGCACTGCGAAAGTAATATTTGCCGAATGAATTAAATCTACTCTTCTTCGATTTAAATTTTGTTTGAATGGTTGCTAACTTCTGGTTTATGGTCATAATAATATAATTACATATTTTTAATTAAACTTAAACGGTTATATTCACCGTAACTTAAAGGTAATCAAGCACTTGCGAGCTATCTACATTGTCTATTAATACTTGTATTGCATCACGTTTTATCTGTGAAATACGTACGTGAGCAGTGTTAACATTAATATCTAATTTAGCCGCAACTTCATTAGCCGAATGCTTATCACAGTCAAGTCCAAAGCTTAACCTAAGCACTTCATATTGTTGTATGTTTAAATACTTTTTCATTAACTGTAATAAATAAGCATTTAATAAACCTATATTATATGGTTCTGACTTATCTACAACTTGATAAGCCATATTTTCATTTTGATTAGGGTTAGCATCAATACTAGAAAATACACTATTAAAAAACATTGCAACCATTTTTTCATCTTTTGGATTGCGTCTTATTTCATTTAGCTTATGTTCTGGTATGCGTATGTCGCCTCTGTTAATATCTACGGCTCTACGTATCGCGCCCTTTATTCTTTTTGATATAAATGATTTTAAAGTTTTTTCTTGGTCATCAGACTTCTTTAATGTGTCTCGGTCTAATTTATTAACAGCAGCACATAATCCTAAATTACCTTCCTGTAATAAATCATTTATACTTAATACACCTGACGCTTGGTCTGAGGTGGATTGTTTTCTCGCTAGTGTTTCAACAAGCGGTAAAAAGTTAATAGTTATTTCTTCGTCATTTAAAAATGTATAATCTCCATCAACTGGTTTTCTAACTTTTTCCAGTTTAGCTTTTACATCTTCTTTATATCTAACGTAGTTAGCTATGTTATACTTTCTCATTTAGTATTTGTTTTTCTTTTTTTAAATCTACACACATATTTCTATGCACTGTTCGTGTAGTGCAGTTCAATGCTAAAGCAATATTACTTATAGTAATCTTATTACCCCAATTATTTATATCAAGCATTGCACCGTAAATAGCTTCTTTAGTAATTTTTTTTCCTCTTCCTATTAATTTGCCTACAATACTTAGCTTTTCACTTAAAGTTAAATGCCATGATTTAGGTTTAAATATAACTTTACGTATTCTATTACGAGGTGGAGTATCACCAACACCTAATACTTCTTTTATCATGCTGTGCAACACTTTACTTTTAATAAAGAAAGTTACAAAGCCATTATCTTTATCAGCTAAGAAATGACATATAGCTGCAAATTCTACGTCTAGTAAATTATCATTTAAATATCTTAAAACTAACATGTGCCATTTAAGAGATTTATATGTAGTAATCTTTGCTTTACTTCTAAATAAACTATAACATTCATATGTACCTTCTGCGTAGTAATCATATAGATCAGTACTTTCGGTTGGCACATCTGTGATAGGATTTCTAGCATATATAACTCTTCTATCATGCAGCCACTTTAAATTTCTTTCTTGTGACATTTGCTTATTACTAAATATTATTTTTTAGCTTTTGTCGCTCTTCGCTTTCTAAGCTTATTTATTTTATCTCTTAAACCAAACAGGTTCACCTGTATTTGATGCTTTATATGTTTTCTTATTTTGCTCATATTAAGGTCCTTCTATTATCATATCAATTTCTGTGCCGGAATAACAATCTTTTTCAGGCCAATTCAGCCATCTATTAGTTATTTCAATATGTTCATCAGTCGGTAAGCCTACCGCCCATATCATAGTAGCTATAGAGCTAGTGCACGCTACGGTAGCCAGAATAATACCGGTCCATAACATCTGTCGGAACTGTTTTAAAAGTGTATGGTATTTCATTTTTATTACAAATTTTTCGTTTATCAATAATATAATATCGCCAATAACCGTGTATAGCATTAGACCGTTTGAACTCGTCTGGCATACACTGCGGCGGTTGTTTATATTCTATAGTTGGCATACCCTCAGGGTGCCTCATCAATGGCTCAGCACATTTAGTAATTGTTAAATGTATTTTGCCATATCGTTTAGTATATTCATTACCTAAAGCTAACATATGTTCGTATAGCCAATAGTAATGGTGTGTATTTTCTCTAACCCAAATACTTGACGGATGATTTAAATGTGCAGTCTTATAAGGGACATTTTCATTTCCATAATATCTATGCGCAGTACAAAGCATCTGAGCTGATTCTAAAATCATTTTTACTTTATGCTTATCGTATACATAGCTAGCTGCTAAGTGTGGGTCTTCGTGTAAATAAAATATATTCATTCTTCGTTAATTAAATAAGTTGCCATTAATAACATAATTAATGCAAATACTGCTAATACTATTGTAGCTTCTAATTCTACACTCATAATTTCTTTTTTAAATAATCAATTCTTTTTTTAATTACTCCAGCATGTTCATACTCTTCAGTTTCTTCATACTTTTTCATTACTATTTCTAATTGCTTTATTTCATCTCTTATTACATCTGTAGATGAAGTAAAAGTTAAATGTGAAAATCTATCTTCTTTAACTTCCTTTTGTCGCAAGACATCAGCTCCGTAAGTAGCTGTTTCAGGATTAATAAATTCGTCATATAAATCTTCTTTTATACGATTATACAACGCTTGATATTCTTCTTCACTCATATTTATATTATCCATATTGATTCGTATTTAGCTTGTAAAATTAGGGTCTTCACATTTCATTAATCTAGTTTTACCATTAGCAAAGTCTGTATAATCCATATCTTCTGTGTACTTTTCAAGTATTTGCTCGGGTGTCATAACAAATACACACTGCTCTGTATATCTGTCGTGACAAGCAATCATAGTTTTATCTCTATCACCAGCCCATATAATATATGTATATTGATGGTCTATATTGTCTACGTCTGCATATAAATAGCAACTGTCGTAGTAATGGTCGTGCACTAGCTTAGCCGCCATTGCTGAACCATCTTGTCTGTTATTTACTTTTAACCAGTTTGCTAATTGTACTGCTTGCCATTCCGGATAACCATCATGGTGTAAATACATATGCACATAACTGTGTTTAGTAACGTCTTCAGGTGATATAGATAATCCTTTGCCTTCACCTCTTGCATGTCGTCTATCAACGACCATTGTTAAGTTTCTTGTTGCCATATTATTCTTCGTATTCGTGACCGTCGTCAACTAATTCATCAATTTTATCTTGATGTAAATCGTCATATACATCAGACCACCATTGTTCTAATTCAAGGGTGAAGTCATGTTCCATATCATCCCATAGATGAGGTTCAATCCATATATTTCCACCCTGTATCATATGTTCAACAGCTTGCTCAGACCATGCTTGATAGTCTTCATAATAATAACCGTCTTGACATACGTAAGGTTTTTCATCTTGAGTACACCAGTATATATCGTAACCATCACATGTTGATTCACTATATATTTTTAAGTCATGCTTGTTATCAAGCCAATCACTGGTGTTATCCATATGACCACCATATTCTGAGCCAATATATTCTATAATCCAGTTGGCGTCTGGTTCTTGCATAATGCCGTCTTCGTTTAGTTTTTCAACGACATCATCGTAATTTAATTTTTCACTCATAATTTATAATTTAATTTAATTCCGTCTTTTTCGATTAAGCTTAATAAATATTTGTAAAGCTCACGCTCTTGTCTACAACCAGCTAACACTTGCTCGTGTAACTCTCTGGGTATGAAGGGGTTATAGCTTTCATTTTTTAAGTCTAGTTCTTGTTCAGCAATTTTTCTGTCAAGACCTTTAATCGTTGCCCACATTTTTGTGTGTGCTTTTTCTTTTATTATATCACTTGTTTTCATCAATTCTATTATCCGTTCCATATCGTTTTTAGTCTGTAATAATTTCAGGATTATCAGTTGCCATCCATTCTATATTACTAAGTGAATGACCTTGCGAAGAAATGTAATCTTCTTCGTTCATACTTATACTCCTCATGTCGTATCTATAGACTTGGCCGTCTATAAAATCTAATACAAATATATATTTCATAATTTTAATTTTAGTTGCGGGGACAGGATTCGAACCTGCGACCTTCGGGTTATGAGCCCGACGAGCTACCACTGCTCTACCCCACTATATTTAGACCCTGCGGAATTTTACCGCGACCACGTTTGAACCACGTTGCTAAACTTACTGGTCTGTGTAACAAACAAACACAATATTATGAGTGAGGCGGACAGGACTGGAATGTTAGAGATGCCCCGCGCCTAGCGGGAACGACTTACACTCTTTTATCTGTTTATCCTGTCTTTCTTACCGTCATCGAGCCTCTCTTTGCAACCCCGTCGGGTACTACACGCCAACGACCACGCATTTGTGGGTACGACGTCGAGCCTTTAATCTGGTCTTCCAACCTTAAACCTCACTCCGCAATTCGAGTCGCTCATAGCTTCACGTAACACATCCCACACTCTTTCAGTGGTTCGAAACATACTTCGCTAGCGGTGCGCTTCTATTGCAATTCGTTCATATATATTATCCGTTATACTTCGTATTTAGTTTGTGAACAACTCGCTGGCGGATATGATGTATAGCATCGGTGAAATCGTCGCCGTCTAGCTTATCTACAATCGTATCATCTACCGCCCATGCAATATTGTGGTCTATTAGCTCATCTAATACTTCTACCACACAATCTGCGATATGTTCTAACTCTTTCATTTTACTCATCTTTATTTGTGTATATTGGTTTATTTATTTTTCTTACTATAATTTCCATAGTCCATGACCCATCTTCTTGTATACCAAGTATTTCAAATTTACCTGTATTCATTACTTTAGTAATTTTACCTCCAATATCCGATCGAAACGGTATAGTTACAATTTCGCATTCTTCAGTTATTGGCTTTACTAAATCATTTGGGCTTCTCATAAATGTAAATGTTCTCATAATGTTTCGTATTCTTTTAATTCGTCTTGTATTGTTAATTTTAATTCTTTCGCAACATAGTTTATATGTTTCGTAGTAGTAACAGAAGAGGACATACCGTGTACTCTCCATTTTACTTTATATAATTTATCACCGTCTATTTCGGCTACTAAAGTATCATAGGAATATACATTATTACCTATTACTTTTAAATTCATTTTATATCTTTCTAATCTCATAGTATATAGTTTAATAGCAAATGTCGCACGGTATATGTACGTTGTTTACTTGTCCAGTTATTAATAAAAATAGCATATAACCTATTCCTGTAAATGCCATTGTTCCTAGCGAGATAATAAATGCATGAATCATTACGTTACCTATTTTTGCTAATGTTAAGTGTTTAAATATTTGTTTCATCTTTTTCTATTCTTTTTACCAATCCTCTGATTGCGTTAATAAAATCGTCTGCGTTATCTTCTTTTCTTCTTTGATAATTGCTATAGTTTAATGTACCGTTAGCTCTCATCTCGGTGAACACAGCTTCACCTTGTTCGTATTGGGTTAAAGCTTGCGCTAGTTCCAGTATTATATTTATTTTTGTCATCTTATATTAAATGCTTTATGTGCGTTATATTTAGCGTATTCAGCAACACCCATTCGGAATTGCCATTCTCTTCTTCTATAGTTGATGTCAGTGCACCACTTTTTCCAAGCTATAGTTCTGGTTGATTCACCATACTTTTTCTCAAACTCAATTACTTGATTAAGTTTGTCAGCAATTTTTTCTGCTGGATAATCTTTATATTCTTTATTCATCATATTCAAATTCTGTGTGTTCTTTACAATCAGAGCATAGACCTGTGTTATATAGTTCTGTAGCTCCGCAACATTCGCTTACTCTATTCATCTTTTAATATATTAGTTCCATAAAGCATGGAGTTAATACCTAAGTCAGCTTTATTAATATTAGTAAATAATATTAAATCTTTTATAGTTGAAATCTTTAATTCAGACCATAATACTTTAGACATTAGTGTGTATTTGATTGTACTTACACTGTCGTATTGTTTAGAGCTTTTATCTAGTTGCTCTTTGATTGTTGGTTTTAATTGTTCGTAAATGTTTGTCATAATTATTATTTTATTTTATTATCCGTTTTAATTCGTATTTAACACGTAAAATCGTTTTGTAAATACTTTCTTTTGAGGTAGCTTATACCTTCTATTCCCCATACCTTTACACTCACCGTATATTTTAAGTACTTCAGTATGTCTGAATCTTCTTTGTTTCTTTTTGTCTTCTACATATTGCAGAAGCTCTCTCATATTAGTTGGTGCCTTCATAAAATTCTATCATTTGGTTACACTTTTCAAGTGAATCTATGCTCACCCATTCGTCTATATCTTCAACGTATATCATACCGTTGACTACATCGTTTACTAGTTTATATTTATCGTATCTCATAATTATATTTTTTTTATTAGTTAAAATGGTAAAATAGTTTTTTCTATATAGGTTAAACCTTTGAATTTAAACCAGTGACTTTTTCCATATTTATATTGGTCAATGCCATCTTCATCTTTTCCAAGGTGAATTTGTTTAAAGCCGAAGCTAGGTGGCAAAGTGCCTATAAAATAACCTTGGTAAGTTATATTATTTAGTTTGATTTGATTTGAGTTTTTTAAGGATTTTTATAGTGTTTGTCATAACTTTAATTTATTTTATTATCCATTTAGTTTCGTATTTAGTTTGTAATTTTATTCAAAGTAATCTTTATAATTTTCAAGTAAGCTTTCCATATATTCTTTATCTTCCATTTCTTCACTACTTAGTTGGTGGCCTTTAATAAACTTTACAACTTTTAGTAATTCCTTTAATAACTCTACACTAGTATATTTTAATTTTTCGTCAAACCAATCTTGATTTACTATATTTTTATCTAGTACATAGTCAAATATTTTATTTTCATTATTTATATTTTCTTCAGTTCCCCAATACTCTACATTAGTATGGTTTTTAATTTCTTCTTTTATTAAGTTTATTATTTTCATAGTATTATTTATTAATAGTTATTTTCATTTGAAAGGGATTTGGGTATTCAATTTCTACATTGAAATCTTCGACTTGAGTATTTAAAGTTTCTAAGTCTTTTAATTGTTGAATTAGTTTTTTAAGTGTCATTTTATTATTTTTTAATTACACTTATATTATCCAAATATCTTCGTAATTCGTTTGTAAATAAAAGTATACACTTTGTTTGTATAGTGAAATTTGTTTAATAGTATTATACTTAAACTTGTAGTGAGTGAAGTAGTTAGTGTGACATTTACTACATAATATAGTATAATAGGTAGCTTTTGTCACTATATTTACCGACTGTCATTACGTCATGTTAATAAATATGTATGACAATACGACATACGGTAAGATTTCCGGCGCAGTTTTTGCTATACGCAATGCTATACATTGCTATACACCGAATCCCTCCGGTGCCGAGTGATGCTTTCCGCATATCTTGCCTTTGGGATTGGATCTGAGGGGCTGGGATTCCGGCTTACCAATTTAGTGCGTTCCCTCAGGTTAGACCTTACTTCTTTTTAGCAAGGTCGACTCTTTCAATAACACATTCTCTAGTGTTGCTTGGCATGTCAGTTGACTGAGACCAGTAGCCTCTCTTTAGCCAGCAAGGCATGATGTTTAACTTAGGTAGCATTATCTTTAATACTTCGTCGTGGTTATAAGTTATCTTTTGATTCTTATTGTTAGTGAAGGTTATTACTTGACCTCTACCATACCATGACTTTCTTACTACAAAGTTCTTTCTTGTTATTGGTGGAAAGATTTCTTTTAATTCTTTCTTACTTAGTTTTGCGATTGCTTCTGTTAATTTAGTATTCATATTATTATTATTTATTTGTTACACTTATATTATCCAACATACTACGTGTTTCATCCGTAAATTCCGAACGTTGCATTATCGATTACACTCGGGTCCATGATTATCTTACTGATTATACCGACCAGGCCGATGATTGCTAAACCGGTTAGGCTGACAACCCACGCATGCAGGATTAAACTTATTACTTTATCTAGTGTGATGTGGTTAAATATTCTTTTCATTGTATCTTATATTTTATTAGTTACTTACACATATATTATCCAGTAGTGGCCGTGTTACGTACGTAAAAGCCAAAACTTTCTGGATAAAATCCGCAAAAGCAGGGGTCCCCGGGTCAAACCGAAAAAACTTTACAAACGTAATACACCTGTAAAACGGGGGCATAGCCCATTAGTTCTTTATTTGTAACAACTTTTTTACGCGCATCATATAATAAATAATGTTATTATTTATTTATATATATATGACATAAGGTATAATTATATAATAGTAAGTAGCTAGCGTCACATTATTAAAATATTTGATTTCTAAGTAATAATATTAATATGGCACAAAAACTAAGTAAAAGAGCAAAAGCCGCTAAAGCAGCGAGAGATAAGAAATATGCAATGAGCGCTGATCGTAAAAAGAAAAAAGCTGAAAACCAAAGAAAAAGGCGTGCGGCTAAGAAAAAAGGTAAGAATCTAAAAGGCAAGGACTATGATCACAAGACAGGAAGATTCACATCGATAAAGAAAAACAGAGGTAACCGAGGCAAAGGTACTAAAAAAGAAAAATAATATGGCTAGAATACAAACTTATGCTAAAGATAACACTCTTTCTGACAAAGATAAGGTTATAGGATCAAATTTTACCTCTACATTAAACGGTAAAGATCAATTTACTACAAGAAACTTTACAATGAAAGAGCTTAGAGGCTTTATAGGCTTCGATGCTAACCTATTAACAGCTACAGAAACTAATAATGTGCACACATGCGACATAAGTTTAGGAAATAACTTTCAAATTATAGCTAATAACAACCTAACATCTATAACTTTTACAGTAACTAGCTCAGATGTTGGGAAATCGGGCACAATTGTACTAGTAAATCATGCAAATGGCACAACATACAACCAATTACCCTCAATTTTCTTAACACCAGATAATTCAAACATTAATTTTGTTACAACTGGTAACGCAATATCAATAATTTCTTATTTTATTTTTAAAGAAGACAAAATACTTACTAATTACGTAGGTAATTATGCTTAAAACCACGTAATTATTATAATAACCAAAACCAATATGACATTTTATTACAAAACCTATTCCTGGGCGAATAATAGTAACCAAGGAATATCCGAAGAAACCAAAAAATCATGGGAATTTTTCGCAGACAAAAAAAATTGGAGAATTGTACAACTACCAAACGGATTTTACCAAACAGAATGCAAAAACTTAGATGCAAAAGGTAATCCAACCGATACTTGGACAGATATAACCAGAAGAGAAACCATTGAATCAGCAGAAGCTGCAATCGATGGAAGCATTGAACATTACAATAAAAAGCTAGAATTTTCAAAAGGGCCTAAAGTTGTAAAAACATTTGAATAATAACCACTAAAATAATTTAATATAATGGAATTTAATAATCCAAGTGAGATTGTAAAGAATCTATCTTTTGGGATAGATGCAAGAGAAAAAGTGATGGCTGGCGTAGAAAAATTAACAAATGCTGTTAAGTCTACGCTTGGCGCATCCGGAAAATGCGTTATATATGAAGACGCAATGGGAAGACCGGTGATAACAAAAGACGGTGTAACGGTAGCTGAATCCGTAGTCTTATATGATCCGGTCGAAAATATGGGTGCAACCTTAATTAAAGAAGCTGCTAAAAATACAGTAAAAGAAGCGGGTGATGGTACAACTACAGCAACAGTAATTGCTCATAGTTTATTAACACTAGCTAATAATAAAAAATATGCAGCTACAATAAGACCCATTAAAGAAGGTATTTTATCTGCAAAAGATAAAGTAATTAAATATTTAGATAATGCAGCTATCAAAGTTGAAGGTAGCATGTTAGAAAACGTTAGCGCAATTAGTTGCAATAACGATAAAGCTCTTGGTAAAATAATATCGCAAGCTTATAGTAAAGTAGGAAAAGATGGGGTAGTCCTAATGGAAGAGTCCGAGACCGCAGATACCCATGTTGATTTTGTCGAAGGCACACAAATTGAGTGCGGACTTAAATCGCCACATTTTATGACAGACAAGGATAAAAGGAAAGCAGTGCTAGATAATCCGTACGTACTGATAGTATCTTCGCTTATACCTAATATCCGTAAAATACAAAATGTATTGGAGTTTGTTATTAGAAAGAAAAGGAGTTTACTTATAGTTGCGGGCGTTGAACAACAACCTATGGCGGCTTTACTTGCTAATAAAGTAAAAGGTAATATAAAAGTAAATATTATAGACCTGCCGGGTTTTGGCCCAACAAAACAAGACACTGTAGAAGATCTTGCGATATTAACAGGAGCAAAAGTAATAGACGAAGAGTTAGGAGATGATTTAGATTTAATTGATCCAGATGTATTAGGTGAAGTTAAACAAGCTGTAACTGATGAAAAAAATACAGTTATACAAGTTATAGAAAGAGGTAATGATTTAGAAGAAAGAATTAAATCTGTAGAAAAGAAAATTAAAAAAGAAAAAAATCCTTACTTAAAAAAGAAAATACAACAAAGATTAGCAATATTAAACGGAGAAGTTGCTATTATTAAAGTTGGTGCAGACTCTAAAGTTGAAATGAAAGAAAAGAAAGATAGGGTCGAAGATGCAATATATGCAACAAAAGCTGCATTACAAGAAGGTATAGTGCCAGGAGGTGGTGTTGCTTTACTAGATGCTTCATATGCTATCATTCCTGAAAATGACGGCGAGGCTGTTTTGCTAGAAGCTATCAAAGCACCATATGCAACTATAATTGATAATGCTGCATTAGCACATTATGAATCAGGAAAAATTGGTATAGGTATTGATGTTGTAGCTAATCAGCAAGTAAATATGATAGATGCTGGAATTATAGATCCAGTACTTGTAACTAAAACAGCTTTAAAAAATGCAGTTAGTGTTGTTAATACAATATTTTCTGCAGATTGTGTAATTAATAATGTAAGAGTTCAAAATGAAAGCAATTAATTACTTTGTTGTTATAGAAAAAATAAAAGAAGCGCCGAAGAAAGTAGGTGGCTTAGAGCTTACCGAAGATCAAAATAAAGAACTTAGGTATTTAAAAGCAAAAGTTATTTCTGCCGGTTCATTAGCAGAAGGTGTAAAAGATGGAGATATAATACATTATGATAAACATGCTGGTCATGGAATTGATTGGAAAGATAAAATGTATTATGTAATATCTATTCGAGATGTTGTTTTAGTTGAATGAGAATAGAAGCAAACGACATAAGAGAATTAAATTTATTAAAATATTATAGGCTCATTCGTAAATGGGCCTGTAAAACTTATGGGCTAAAGGATGCTGATTTAGAACTTTTAGTCTATTTAGATTGCAAATCGCGATTTACACGTAATGAATTTATAAGTGGTGCATATACTTATTCATGGGATAAAAATAGATGGGAACGTTTAAGAAAAGCCGGATGGATAGATGTATGGCGTCACAGAAATAGAACAACTATAAAATACAGTATATACAAAACCTCATTTAAATGTAGTCAACTTATATCTCGTATATACAGAATAATGCTCGGTCAAGAAGACTTACCTACAAGCGAGCGTAGTGTATTTTATGGTAATAAATCATATACTGATAAAGTTTATAATAAAGCTATAGATGATATGATAAAAGATAAAGATCGATAATGGGCTACAAAATGAAAAGCAATATACATTCATTGTTAGGTATTAACAAAGAGTTATCAACCTATAGCGTGCCTGTTTTTGAAAAAAATTTAGGTGAAACATGGGGAGTAGCTAATAATGATAGAACAATTTTTGTTAATTCAAAATTATCCAAAGCAAATAAAAAACATGCAGCTGAGCATGAACATTTACATGTTATGCAAATGCGTATGGGGTTGGTTGATTATGATAACGAAAATGTTTATTTTAGAAATACTTTGTTTGAGCCATTAAAAAAGTATGCTAGAAAAGGTATGCAAGCAGGTAAAACTACTTTACCATGGGAAAAACAAGTTTATAACATAACTAAAAAATATGCCAAGTAAAAACGCACCATCAAAGAAAAAATCTCTAGGTTATTACAATCCAGTAAAAAACAAAAAGAAAGAAGGAGCTGCAGCTGGTGGTGGAATGACCAAAAAAGGTGTAGCTAAATATAGAAGGGATAATCCTGGTAGTAAGCTAAAAACAGCCGTTACTAAATGTGACGTTAAAGTTGGCACTAAAGCATATAAAAGACAAAAAGCATTCTGCAGTAGATCTAGAAGCTGGAAGGGCGAAAGAGGTAAAGCCGCTAGAAGAAGATGGTGTTGCAGTAGGCATAGATAAATTTAATATTATGTATAGATCAAATCCAAAGGGTCTAGGAGACTCAATAGAAAATTTTACAACAAAAACCGGAATAAAAAAGATGGTAGACGTAGTTTCTGAAGGTTTAAATATACCTTGCGGCTGTGAAGGTCGAAGAAAAGCTATGAACGCTTTATTCCCTTACAGAAACAAAAACTAAAAAAAATTAAAAAAATGGCAAAAGTTAATACAAATAAATTAAACCCAGGTCAGAAAAAAATGGTAGAAGCTATAGCAAAAGAACAAGGTGCTCTAGCAATGGCTGGTAGCAAAGGCATATACAATATGAAACCTGGACACTCAAGTAGCAAACCAATGAGTGAAATTAACATGAGTAATAAAGATGCACTTATGATGAGTGCATTGCTTCATAAAGCAGATCCACCAGGACACGTACACGGTAGTACTGAAGTACCTACGGTTACTGTCGAAAAATCTTCTTCTTCTACAAATGTTAATGAAAAAAGTTCAAGCAGTAGTAGTGGTGGTGGAAGTGGTGTAAGTTAT